>Ga0210400_10000216_pt1 | contig 72844 bp, 62 predicted proteins | sample IncBWH26MmetaG_FD_155456 | JGI IMG/M metagenome (GOLD analysis project Ga0210400, IMG submission 155456) | Forest soil microbial communities from Barre Woods Harvard Forest LTER site, Petersham, Massachusetts, United States - Inc-BW-H-26-M | ecosystem: Environmental > Terrestrial > Soil >...
GGCGTAATTCACGACTGCATGCAAGCGCGAGGTGGTTTCGTCGAGCGCAATCGTTGGCCACACCGAATAACTTGTATCGCTCACGGGCGTGATGCTGGTCGCGCCCAATACATTGTCCGAGTATGCCGTGTTGAAAGTCACGCCGCCGCGCAGAAAGTTCGTCCGCTCCTCGGAGGCGAAGGACAGGGGATAACTCTGTCCGCTGACCGGAGGCGGCACGAGCATCGGCGCGTCGCCGCTATCGGCACTCACGGGCACGGTAATTAAAGGAGCGCTTGCCGCTGACGCGGGCGCGCTAGTCCTATCCTGCTGCGACCAGAGCCGCAGGCCGGAAAGTAAGACCAAACCGAGGAACAATGAGTTGGAGAGTCGCATCTTCACAATGACAATTCGCAAAATTTTACGGAACGATAATCGTGTCGCCGGGCTGGAGTTTGATGTTTTGCGACATATTCTTGCCCTGGCTCACTTCCTTGTAGTTGAAGCGCAGGCGTTCCTCGGTCGAACCCTGCCGCAGAATATAAATGGATTTCTGTTTTGCGAAATCGCGAAAGCCGCCGGCCAGAGCGATGGCGTCGAGCACCGTTGGCGAATTCGCGATCACGTACGACCCGGGTCGAGCCACCTGCCCGAGGATATTGAACTTCTGACTGTTGACCTGTTGCACCATCACCGTAACTTCCGGCTCGGAAATGTAGTTCTTCAATTTGCTCGCAATATCCTTCTCAAGTTTGAGCGGAGTAAGTCCGGCAGCCTGAACTTCCCCGACCAGCGGCAAGGAAATCTTTCCATCGGAGCGGACCGGGATCGAGCGCGAAATATCCGGTTCCTTCCAGACATTGATGGCCAGGACGTCGTCATTGCCAATGACGAAACTGTCGTTGTGCGGCTTCGCCGCCAGGTTGGCCGTTTCGCGATCCGCCGTGGCCGGAATATCCTTGGTCCCCTTGCCGGCAGCTTCTTGCGCGCAGACCGAACCGGCGAGAAGAGCGCAGGCCAGAACCAGAAGGCTTCGTTTCGTCCAAACGCTGCGGGGTTTTGTCGTCATATCTCCTTCACAATTTGCAGAATGATGTCTGCAAGAGCTGGTTAATGCGTCTTTCCCTTCAACTCGCTTTTCCGTTGCCCTTCACCTCGTCGTACACCGAAAACTCGCCTGCAGCGACAGAAGAAAGAAAGTTCTCCGGAGCCCGCATGTGGTACTGATCGATTTTGTACAGAAGCGTGCGATAGCTGACCCTCAGCAAGCGCGCTGCGGCCTTGCGGTTCCAGCCCGTTTTCTTGAGAGCCGCCCCGATCGCGTTCTGTTCCGCTTCCGATTTAATGCTCTGAATAAGCGACTTGAGCGATTCTGGCTGGGAGTCTTTGCCTCGCGGCACAACCCCTTCCGGCGGCATGCCGCGCCAACCGCTGGCCTGAGGCACGTTGTCGATCGCGTCCGACCAACCCATCTTGTCGAAAGACAAGTCTTCCTCGCCCGCAACCAGATAGCGCTTGACGACCGTCTCCATTTCCTTCAAGTTTCCCGGCCACGAGTAGCCCTGGCAGGCGTCCAGCAGACTCGGGGAAAATCCCCGCGGGGGCAGACTGTAATACTTCGCCAGCTTGTGCATGAAGTAGCGCAACAGAATTGGGGTCTCATCCTTGCGCTGGCGTAGCGGTGGTACCTGCACTGTGAAAGCGCTCAGGCGGTAGTACAAGTCTTCCCGGAGGCGCTTCTCCTCTAGAGCCCGGTCGAGAGATTCACTGCTGGATGCCAGGATTCTCACATCGGCGATGCTGTCGCTCCCGGTGGAACCCGCAAACTCATCACTGCGCAACAGGTGTAAGAGCTTTTCCTGCAGCGCGGATGGCATCGCCGTGATTTCGCTCAGGAAAATCGTGCCCCTTTCGCCGGCAAAGAAGCGTCCCGAACTGCCCCGGCCTCCCGCTCCATGAGCGGAGCCTTCGATCCCAAAGAGTTCGGCTTCGAGCACGGACTCCGGCGTTTCCGCACAATTTAGGCGAAGCAGTTTGAAACCGGAACGGACCGAAAGCTTGTGGATCAGGCTCGCCACCGTATACTTGCCCGCTCCCGGCTCCCCCAGAATGAGCACCGGAGCATCGGTTTTCGCCATGAGTGCCGCCTGCGCGCGAAGCTTTTGCATGATCAGGCTGGCGCTGACAAAAAAAACGTCCTGGCCTAAAGGTTCAATATGATGGCCGTCGATTTTCGCCTCACTCTCCCCTGCGCCTGCAAGCTGACGCCGGATCGCAACCTCGAGTTTTTTCGCGTCGAACGGTCTCTCCAAAATCTCGCTTGCGCCGATTCGTGCCGCTTCCTTCAGATGAACCGCATCGTCGGCATAGCAAAGCAGTACAACCGGAAGATCGGTCTTGGTTCGCCGCAACCAGCGCAGAAAATGCAAACTGCTCATATCGCCCTGCGGAAGATCCAGCACGATGAGCCTTGGCGCCAGTACCGACTGTACCCGCTCCATGGCGTCCCAACCGCTGGCGGCTGTTTCGATATGCCAGAGGTTCGACTTTTCCGTGGACCAGAGAGCGCGAAGTAAAGAGGGTTCACTGCTCACAGCCAGCACTCGAATTTGTTTGCGGTTTGCCGTCAAGATTGTGTCAGAGCCTTACCGAACAGGAGGATGGCAACGTTTTGCAGCTTCAAAGCGGTTCAACCTGGTAGCCTTCCACACGAACCGCCAACGATCGCTGGATTGCATCTACTGAAATGACCAGCGCTTGATCACCATTTCGCGAGATGAGAATGCCTTCCAATCCCTCCAGCGCCCCGCTGCAAAGCCGCACCCGCTGGCCGATTTTCAAGAATGGATAGGAGGACCATGGAAGCTGTTCTTTCATGAGGGTCCGAACCGAGTCGATTTGCTCGTTTGGGATGGGCGTGCCTTCGCCCCTGGCACCCACTAAACCGAAAACCCCGTCGACGCGCAGCACGCGGAGGCGCTCGTTCCGGTTCGGCACAAACTTCGCGAACACATATGTGCTGAACAGAGGCATCTCGACGGATTTCTTTCGATCGCTCCAGCGATGGACTTCCGTGATCAGCGGTAGAAACGTCGTCACTCCCCGTTCCTCGAGCCGGCGGGCGACAATTTTTTCATGGCGCGGACGCGTTTGCAGGCCGTACCAGCTTTCAACTTCTGGACTGGCGGACTCTGTCGAAACCAGTCGAACGGCTTGTAAAACTTCTAGCGCAACGCTGCTTGCGGCCATAGCTTCGCCCTCTAAGTCACCTCTTCAAGGTGACCCCAAAAATGAATTCGAATGTCGGTTTGCTATCGCGATCTCACACCGTGAGATCTAGGGGGAGCCTACCGGGGGAACGACTACCTATCTACGAATAGTGATGCAACCAGGTTCACAGTTTCATGGAATCCTAGATTGCCTAGCAGAATCGGGGGAGTGATTCGTCGCCAGTCAATACATTCAGTCGTAGAAGATCAAGGCCCGGTTTCAATCCTCGAGGAGCAATCTGAATACCACTGCAAAAGATTGCAACCTTCACCGCAACCTATCCACCACTTCCACAGAGCCTCGGGCTTGGGGAGACTGCCACCGCCGTACAGTCGGTGTGCCCGGATGACAATGAACATACATGGGATTGCAGACCGCTGCAAGGCCACTTAGTCACCATGCCCATGATACCTTTGTGCCATAAGGCAAGGCTTGATCGATCGAGGGGACAAGAGACGACGCTAGCAACTAATTCCATTCCCGTATCTCTCTTGTGCAGTTGAAGTTAGCCCGTGAGAGCTTCCAAGAAAACGAATTTTAAACCCGCCACGATGCGTCCCTGATCGATTTCCCTCGCTCTGCGTTTTCCTCTGCAACGTATGCAATTAATTGCAATATATGTCCAGAATTTGCCACACGAAAGTCTTAAAACCTTTGAGTGTTGCAAAGTCTTGCATCATGAACGCGGAGTCATCTGACAATGGCCGTCCGTCCGGAAAACTGGGATGGAATCGGGAGCGACCGCACCGATTTGGGAAAGCCGAGAGTTGGAAACGAAAGTGCCGAGAATGCGAACGGCGCACCTGAGGCTAGGCACGCCGCCGAAATTTGTAGAGCAATGCGTGTTAAGTGCGAGCGGTTGGCTTAGCTGACGATCACGGACGTGGCTGGTTGCCGTCGCGATTTCCACAGTCCAACCCCGAGGCAGCACAGGCTCACCAGAGACAAGTACACCAGAGATGATCCGCCTTCGGGTACTGAGGAGCATCCGCCCCCGTCACCTCCATTGCCGCCGCCTCCGTTACCACCACCCCACCCGCCCCAATCCCATTCACGGTCTCCGCGGTCATGGTTACTGCAACCATTGCCGCCACGGTCATGGTCGCCGTGACCCACAGCTAGAGCCAGGACAGGCGTCGAGAAATGGAAAGATGATGTGGCCTTGATTGTGGCCGAAGTTTGTCCGAAGACCGACGAGGCAAAACAAAGAGTAGCAAGAGCTACTATCGAAAACTTTCCCGCTGATTTCATTGGCACTACTCCTAAGTGTCAGATCAGGGGAGGTCAGGTGCTTCTCACACTTTAACTGGAAGGCCAAAACTGTCAAGGCTGATAATTTCTGCGACCCGGTTGCAGACAATTGCAACCCCTCAGAACTATCCTTATTATCAGCGAGATAGCTGTGCCACAGGATTTCCCTAACGGGAACAGGCAGGCCCATGCAGAAAAAGCAGGGCGGCAAACAAGGAGAGACTCAGGGCGCCGGAATAATAGCCTGTACCGAGGAAGAGCGCACACTCTCCTCATTACTAGTGTTGACCGCCGTGGTCTCGTAGTTGTAGGTCAGTCCGTCCGTCACGGTAGAGTCAGTGTAGGTCGTCGATGCATTCAGCACGGAGTTGATCTTGATGTAGCTTCCCGTCGTCCCGATGCGACGATATATGTTGTAGCCGGCGACATCCTGAGAGGTGCTCGCGTTCCATGAAAGATTGACTTTGTAGGTAGGCGCCGCCGTTCCCGTCCCCGCAAGCGTCTCAGATGTGGGAGTGTTTGCGGCATCGCTGGTAAAAGAAATGCTGGCCGACGCAAGCCCGCTCGACTGGGGCGTGAAGATCACCGTGAAATTCACGCTCTGCCCCGCAGGTATCGCGAAAGGAAACGAAAGTCCGCTAAGAGCGAAATCCGAACTGGGAAGATCTGCGGCCGACACGGTAACGCTTGCGCCGCTGGCGCTCAAAGACCCTGTCTGAGATCCATTGGTTCCAACCATCACATTCCCAAAATTGATGGCAGCGGGATTAACGCTCAAATTTCCCACGGTGACTGATTGCGTTCCGATTCCGCTCAAAGCGATGGTTAGATTTGAATTAGAGGCGTCGGATGCGATGACAACACTTCCACTGTAGCTGCCCGAAGATGGCGGCGCGAAACTCATGCTGAACGGCATAGATTGGCCTGGCGTTAATGTCAGAGGAGTACTCAAACCCGAAATACTGAAGCCTGAACCTGCGGCTGTCGCCTGGGTGATCATCGTATTCGAGCTGCCGGTGTTGCTGATATTCCCAGACTGGGTCTGAGTCGTCCCAATCTGTACCGGGCCAAAACCGAAGGTCGCGGGGGTGGTCGTTAACGCGCCCGCAATGGGATTCGTCGGCGCGTTTTGGGAAGCCGCCTTACCTGTGCTGAATCCTTGGCAGCCCACCATCGCGCTCGCAGCGAGCAGGACGACAATCGCCTTCCAATTCGTGCTGGGGAGGTAGCCCATAATGGATTACTGACGATATTTTGTTGTCCCTAAACGTAATAGGCCAGTGTGGCGGGTATCTCTAAATTCGTAAAGTTCCGAAAGGGCATGGTCAAATCTTGCCGGACGCAGAGTCAGAGGATGCCTTAAAGTCCAACGACAGTAGTGATCAAAATCCTGTTCTTCTCTGAAGTCTTGTCCCAGTGGCTTACAGCAGTGCCCAGAAACGGCTGGAACCAGTGCACGCCTAAAGCGCCCTTCAATTGTGCGGACCATACTCATGATCGGCGTTGGCAGAAGACAACTTCAGGGTCGGGCCCTTCTGGGTCTTTCACGCGGCCGCCATCGAACTGGGTAGCAATGGTACCGGGCCGCCGGCGGACGTGCAACATGGTTTTACGGGGTCGCAGCCCATTTCAACTGGCCGATCTCCATACTAGTGGTGTAATATCCGGGATGCGTGGGATGTCGGCATTGGATCTGCACGCTTGAAATCCCGGCGTGTTGTTGCTGACATGCCGGTGATGCATCGATGGTGCGCGATTGCGTTCATGAAAGGTCGGAGAGGTGGCAGAGTGGCCGAATGCGGCGGTTTGCTAAACCGTTGTACGGGCTAACACCTGTACCCAGGGTTCGAATCCCTGCCTCTCCGCCAGACCTAATAGCTATAAAAACCAGATAGTTGCAGACAAAGCACACCCGCGCCTTTTTTTTGCCTTGACGCTGCACCATGAGCAAGGCAACGACACTTCGCCGCCGAGAAACCCGGTTTGACGCTCGTGACCGGTACCACTTATGGGCTATGACGCCCTACGCGGCAATGAGCACAGATAAAAGGACGGGCCTACACTGCAACCGCCACTCCCGAGCAGCGCATGTCCCGGATCAAACTGGACGTGCCTTGCGACACAGGGTTGCTCGTTCTTATGGACAACGTGACTCTAGAGGCTCGTGAGATGTGGAAAGCTCCGTATGCTTCGGTTTGTAAATCTCTCGCACGTCCCGGCTCAAGCTTGGCGTGTGTGGGAGTGTCCGTCGCAAATCTCCGCCGGATTCGTGCAACAATATTCACGCGCCCTTTCACAGAAATCTGCTAGTGCCGCAGTGAGAGCGACGTTGCGAGCCAGTTCAGGATCGCGTCACTATTCGAAGCCAAAGCGACGCGGGACCAGTCTCTCCGAGCCAACTTCTCGAATATCCTAAGCATCCTACCCCCACCACAATTGCGCTGTTGAATCAGCTATGCTGGTTTCCCTTGGAAAGGCCCGCGGATCGAGGCGGATTCGATCGGCAACTGTCGCCCTATGCGTTTTTCGGCACTATTTACCCTTCTCCTGGCGACTCTCACGTGGGGACAGATGGAGGTTCAAGGGCCATCGCCGGTCTACGAAGGCCAGAACGTGAGTGCAGTCGACCTTGTCGCCAACCCCCATCGTGATTTGGAGCCGTTTTTGTCGGTCCCTTTACAGAAGGCCGGTGATCCTTATTCACAGGCGAAGGTTGAAGCCAGTGTCCAGGCTTTGCAGAGGGCGGGAAACTTTCCGAAGGTCACGGTAACTGTCTTTCCCGACCTCGGCGGATTGAGAATCAGTTTTTTGCTGGAGCCTGCCTATTTTCTGGGTGTGGTCGATTTTCCCGGAGCGGAGAAAACATTTTCGTACACTCGCCTGTTGCAAATCGCGAGCTTATCCGACGAAGATCCGTACGATCCGTCCCGCGTCGCAGCAAGCGAACAAGCGCTTCAGGGCTTTCTTCGGCGCAACGGCTATTTTCAGTCGACGATCCAAACCAACATTCAGATCGACGATGCCCGCCAGATCGTCAACGTCAGTTTCAATGTCAGCTTAGGGCAACGGGCGCGAATCGCAGGCGTGAAAGTTCAGGGTACAGACAGTGCAGAAGCCTCACGATTGTTGCGCTCCACAACCTCGCTTCGAGCGCGGCTGACGAGCGGGCTGCTCAAACCTGGCAAACCTTATACAGCCGAGAGGTTGAAGGCGGCTCTGACGTTGATCAAGAGAACACTGTCGCAGCAGCATCGTTTGGCCAGTAGTGTGTCTGAGAATCTCCCGCAATACCACCCAGAAAACAATCGCATTGATGTCTCATTCACGGTCAATCTAGGCCCGGTGATCAGTGTGCGGATCAGCGGCGCGAAGCTTTCGTTTCTCCCATTCCTATCGAAACGTGAGATGAAAAAACTAATTCCGATCTATTCTGAGCGGAGTATCGATCGTGAGCTGGTGGACGAAGGCCAACAGAATCTGATCGAGTATTTTCAGAAGAAGGGATATTTCGATGCCGCGGTAAAAATTGATGTTACGCAGCAGCCGGGCCAGGTTGTCTTAGTCTATGAAATCGAACGCGGCAGGAAACACAAGGTTAACAGTATTGTTTTTCAAGGAAACCACGATATAGGGGAAGATCTGATCGCGCATGTGGTCGTGAAGAAAGCTCACATCTGGAATCATGGCAGCGTAAGCCAGAAACTTCTAAAGCAAAGTGTTTCAAATCTCGAAGCCGTTTATCGTGACCGGGGATTCGAAGAAGTAAAGATCAGTTCGCGGGTCACCGACCACGAACCAAAACTCGACGTCGCGTTCGACATTGAAGAAGGGCCAAGAACGATGGTTGACGCCGTCACAGTTAGTGGCAATGAGCATATTCCCACCGGCGAACTGACTGGTAGCACAGGCTTCGGACTGCGTGCCGGTAACCCATACTCTCCCCGCCAGTTGTCAGATGACCGAAACCGAATCTCAGCAACGTATCTGGATCGCGGGTATCCGAATGTTGAAGTGAAAGCCAGCGTCGCACGCCATCCGGAGAGTCCTCGCCTCGTCGACGTCACCTACTCGATTGCCGAGCGCCAGATGGTGCGCGTCGGGGAAATCGCTTACCTGGGACAAAAGCGAACCCGGACGTCTCTCATTCAAAAGACCGCTCAACTACCATCGGAGTCTCCCATGAGAAAGGTGCAGATGCTGGGAGCGGAAACCCGGCTCTACGACCTGAATATCTTTGACTGGTCGAGCGTGGGGCCGCGGCAGCCGATTACAGACCAGACCGAAGAGATGGCGCTGGTTAAGGTGCATGAGGCCAAGCGCAACGAAATCGTCTATGGCTTCGGTTTTGAAGTTTCGCATCGCGGCGGCAATGTGCCTTCCGGAACGGTTGCGGTGCCCGGCTTGCCGACAATAAACCTAGGCAGTCATCAGATCGCTCCCAGCCAGTCGACTTTTGCCAGCCCACGTGGGTCCATGGAGTTCAACCGGCGCAATATGCGCGGGCTAGGGGAGACAGCGAGCGCGAGCGTATTGCTCTCTCGTCTGGATCAGCGGGTTCTCACGACCTACGCGCAACCGCATTTCATCGGCTCGCAATGGAGTTCGCTGACCAGTTTTTCGATCGAGCGCACGACCGAGAATCCTTTGTTTGCAGCCGGATTAGGCGATCTCTCATTTCAAGTGGAACGTGTGCTCAGCCGGAAGAACAATACGCGACTTCAAATTCGGTACGACTTCAATAAAACTATACTGTCGCACCTGCTGGTCCCGGAACTGGTCTTGTCGCAAGATCGCAACGTTCGACTTTCGACAGTCTCAGGCACGCTGATCCGTGATACACGTGACAAGCCGCTGGACGCCCACCGCGGCGTGTTCGCGACTGTTAATCTGGGCATCACGCCGACGGCACTGGGATCAAGCGCCAACTTTGCGCGCCTCTTTGGACAGTTCGCTTCCTACAAATCCTTTCACTCTGTTGTCTTCGCGAATAGTATTCGCCTTGGCCTCGCGAAATCATTCGCGGGAAGCTTCATACCGACGAGCCAACTTTACTTCTCCGGCGGTGGGACGTCACTCCGCGGATTTCCAATTGATCAGGCGGGACCGCAGCGCCTTGTGCCGTTCTGCGCCGGTCTGCAGAATCAGACAGGATGCGTGGACGTAACCGTTCCGGTAGGGGGAAACCAGCTCTTCATTCTGAATTCAGAACTGCGTTTTCCTTTGAAAATTATGAAGGCGCTGGGTGGGGTGCTCTTCTACGACGGGGGCAATGTATACAGCGCCATTAACTTACCGAATTTCGCCAACAATTACACGAATACCGTCGGGGTCGGCCTGCGTTATTCGACTCCGATCGGGCCTATTCGAATCGATATAGGACGCAATTTGAATCCTGTTCCCGGAATTACTCCCACGCAGTACTACATAACGTTGGGGCAAGCGTTTTAGGAGAAGTCATGAAGAAAAAGTGGCGGAGGATTGTGGGATGGGCGCTCGGGATAATCGCGGGATTACTCATAATAATTGGTCTGGGCGGATACTTGTTCTTAAGAAGTAGCGCTTTCAATCAATTTGCTTTGCGCAAGATCGTTGAGGCAGCACATGAAGCCACTGGCGCACCCACCACTATCCGCGGTTTAGATTTCAGTCTCTCGTCGCTCACGGCGCATCTTTACGGAATCACTATTCACGGTAAGGAAAGCGGCGGCGGCGAAGCTCCGCTTCTGACGATCGATAAATTGACCGTTGGTCTCAAAATCGACTCTGCGCTGCAACGCAAAGTGAGCTTGAGCGATCTTATTGTCGACCACCCTGTTGCACATATTCGAGTGGATGGAAGCGGGAACAGCAACCTGCCAAGTGCACCTAGGAAGCAAGCTAGTTCGCAAACCAGCGTATTCGATCTGGCAGTGCGGCACGCACAGTTGACGAGGGGCGAACTAACTTACAACGATAGGACAATTCCTCTGAACGCCGATTTATACAATCTGGGTGCTGACATTCGTTTTGATCGATCTGCAACTCGCTACAGTGGTTTCATTTCTTACGATCGTGGCCAGTTGCACTACGGCGACTACTCAGCTCTGCCGCATAAGTTTCATGCCAATTTCAGCGCGACGCCAGACAAGTTTTCAATCGAACCGGCTGTGATCAAGGTTGGCAGCTCTGTAGCTTCGGTGCGGGCGGCTCTGAACAACTATTCCAATCCCGCGGTCGCTGGCGAGTACGACATCCGCCTGAACGCGCAAGACTTTTCGTCTTTTGCGCCGGCCTCTAGACCTGCAGGAGAGGTTTCCCTGGTTGGACAAATACGCTACCAGGAAACTGCGAATCGAAGCATGCTTCGGGACCTGGTGATCGATGGTCAGATTGCTAGTGAAGCGCTCGCCGCGTCGGCTGCAGGCGGCCGAGTATCGATTGGCAAGTTGCGAGGAAACTACCAACTCGCCGACGGTACGTTGCACGCGAGCGACGTCGAGTTCGAATCCTTTGGTGGAAGACTCACCGGCGACATCACTTTCAGGAATCTCGACACCACCGCGTCTGGACGCGTGCGGGCATCACTCCGGACTCTCTCTTTGCCGGCGATGCAGCGCAGTTTCCCGCAAGAAGTGAAACAGGTTGCACTTGCTGGAAGTTTGAATGGTACCGTTGACGCCTCCTGGACTGGCAGCGTGAGCCAGGTTCGGATTCAGTCTGACTGGACTCTAGTTGCCGCAGCAGAGAACCCAAGCTTGCCGTTGAGCTCTTCCGCAAACTCGGCGGGCAGTTCTTCTACCCGTCTGGTGCCTGTCGAGGGTGCAATTCATGTTCTCTATGACGGTAGGCACAACGCGTTGTTCTTTCGTCAGTCGACGTTGCGCGTTCCGTCGGCGACGCTCACCGCAGATGGCGAACTCAGCCATCGTTCCAACTTGCGTGTGCAAGCTACTGCGAATGATCTGCACGAGTTGGAATCTCTCACGGAGGCGTTCGGCAACAAAATCTCCGCATTGCCGCCAGTTTCCGGCAGCGCGACCTTAAATGCGAATATGCATGGATCGTTGAAGAAGCCGGAAATATCCGGCCAGCTCTCTGCGCAAAATCTGAGTGTACAGGGCAGCGAGTGGAAGAACGCCGAAGCAAGTTTGCAAGCGAGTCCATCACAGTTTGTGGTGACGAATGGGTCGCTCGCCAGCGCACACCGTGGCCGCGCTATGTTCAGCGCTACCGTATCTCTTCGGGATTGGCAATATCTTCCGAGCAACTCCTTGAAGGCAAGCTTTTCGGTGCAACAAATGTCGGTCGCCGAATTGCAGCGTTTGGCGAATATGCGGTATCCCGTCACCGGAGATTTATCGGCAGATATCTCGGTAAACGGCACTCAGCTGGAGCCGGAGGGTTCGGGCAAAATTCAGATCGCCCATGCAGGCGCTTACGGCGAACCGATTGAGAGTTTCGAAGCGCAGTTTCATACCGATCGCGGCACTATTGTTTCAAGACTGCATGTGGCAGTGGCTGCGGGATCCGCCAATGCCGATGTTTCGTTCACTCCAAAAACCAAGGCTTACAAGGTACGCCTCGATGCGCCATCCGTCGTGCTGCAGAAGCTGCATACATTGCAAGCCAAGAACCTTGGACTGTCTGGAACAGTGATGGTCTCGGCAAATGGAGAAGGAACTATCGATGATCCCAAATTGAGCGCGTTTGTGGAATTGCCGCAGCTCAATATTCGCGACAAGTCCATTTCAAACTCCGAGGCTGAACTGCAGGTCGCCAATCACACGGCGGATATCAGGCTCGATTCGAATGCCGTGAACGCGTCCGTGGAAGCGCGTGCTCACCTGAATTTGACTGGAGACTATTACGCTGAAGTTTCCATAGAAACATCCACGGTGCCGCTGAACGTATTGCTGGCTACCTATCTTGCGACTGTCCCTGATGGCTTTCAGGGCGAGGCTGAAATTCACGCGACCATGAAAGGGCCGCTTAAGGACAAGACGAGGCTCGAAGCGCATCTCACCATTCCAAGACTCGAGGCAACTTACCAATCGCTGCAGATAGGCATTGCGGCGCCGGTTCATGCCGATTTCGCAAATTCCGCTCTGACAGTCCAGCCTGCCGAGATTCGTGGGACCGGCACTTCGCTTCGGATGCAAGGCAGCATTCCTGTTGCCGGCAATGCAACGCCGACCCTAACCGCAGAGGGTTCGCTCGATATGCGGGTCGCAAAGATTTTCTTGCCCGACTTGCGGAGTGCCGGGACAGTTTCTTTTAGTGTTCACGCTTCCGGATCGGCGCAAGATCCCAACATCAATGGCCAGCTTCGGCTCCAGGATGTTGCATTGCTTTACGCCGGTGCTCCACTCGGTTTGGAGAAACTGAATGGAACGCTCGACATCGGCAAGGAAAGTATTCAGATTTCCAAACTTACCGGCCAGGTCGGCGGCGGGGAAATCTCTGCGGGAGGATCGATCGTGTATCGCCCGAACCTGCAGTTCAACGTCGCGCTGCAAAGTAAGGCGGTGCGCCTGCGCTATCCCGATGGCCTTAGAACCTTGCTCGACACGAACTTGACATTAGCCGGCAACAAAGATTCCTCGACACTCAGCGGTCGCGTGTTAATCGATTCGCTTGCGTTCACCTCGGACTTCGATCTGTCCAATTTTGCCGACCAGGTCAGTAATAGCAGTGCTGTCCCCGTCCAGCCGGGACTTGCCGATACCGTGAATCTAGCGATCAAGGTGCAGTCGGCGGACAATCTGAGCGCCAACAGTTCGCAGATCAGCCTTGAAGGTCGGGCCAATCTCCAGGTCGCCGGCACGGCCGCCAATCCCATTATCACCGGGCGTACCGACCTTACAGCGGGAGAGCTTTTCTATCGCAATGTGCGCTACCAGTTACAGCGCGGAATTATCACCTTTGACGACCCCAACCACACCAACCCTGTATTGAACGTTTCCGCCAGTACCACTGTGGAGCAATACAATCTCACGCTGAACTTGAGAGGGCCTTTTGACAAACTGACGACTTCGTATACTTCCGATCCGCCGCTCTCGACGGCCGACGTTATCAACCTGATTGCCCGCGGCAAGACTACACAGGAGTCCGCAGCCTCGAGTCAGAGTACCGACTCGATGATCGCATCGCAGGCGGCCAGCCAGTTCAGCGGCAACGTGCAGAAACTTGCAGGCATTTCCAGCCTTCAGATCGATCCCTTGATCGGTGGCAATAACTCGAACCCGTCGGCTCGCATCGCTGTGCAGCAGCGCGTAACCAAAAACTTTCTCTTCACGTTTTCGACTGACGTCTCGCAGCCGGGCAGCGAAGTTGTGCAAGGCGACTACCAGATCAACAAGCGCTGGTCGGTGAGCGCAACCCGCGATCAGCTGGGAGGAGTGTCGGTCGATGGAAGACTTCACACCCGGTTTTGAACCAGGAATCGATTGCCCTTAAGTCGCGCTTGTGGGCTATCAAAGCGGAGATAGGAGGTAGATGTTTGCAGGCGCCGGTGCAATACTGCTACAAACACACAAGAGAAGACAAACCATGTGCTCAAACGAAGTAAAGAGACTATTTGCTCTCACGGTCACGCTGATTATTATGACTACCTCCATGTCGGCCAAGACGAAAGTAGCCAAGCGAGCCTTCGGTCATACACTCGAAGGAACAGCCGTAGAACTCTATTCCCTGTCGGACGCGAAAATCGAGGTGGACATCATCACCTACGGCGCGATCATTGTTTCGCTTCGCACGCCGGATCGAAACGGAAAGCTCGAAGACGTAGTGCTGGGATGCGGCTCTGTCGAACACTACGTGAAACAGACGGCTCATTTCGGCGGCATTGTGGGCCGCTACGCGAACCGAATCGCGCATGGCGCTTTCCAGCTTGACGGGCACACCTATTCCATCCCAAAAAACGATGGCGATAATGCTCTTCATGGCGGAACGCGAGGCTTCGACAAGATGGTCTGGGATGCTAAACCGATTCCGAATGGAGTTGAGCTCAGTTATTTGAGCAAAGACGGCGAGCAAGGTTTTCCGGGCACCCTGAATACCACGGTGCGCTACACCCTGGATGGAGGCGCTCTGCGAATCGAGTACGGGGCGGATACTGACAAGGATACAGTCGTGAACCTGACTAACCATTCCTATTTCAATCTCGCGGGTCAGGGAACCGGTGACATTTTGCGGCACGTGGTGAAGATCGACGCGTCGCGAATGACGCCGGTCGATGCGAATCTGATTCCTACTGGAGAATTAAAGTCGGTCGAGGGAACGCCGTTCGACTTTCAAACGTCGCACTCAATCGGCGAACGAATCGACACGGACGATCCTCAGTTGCGGCTGGGCCATGGCTACGACCACAACTTCGTTCTGGACCATCCCGCCGGTCGCCTCTCGGAGGCGGCTGAAGTGTATGAGCCAAGGACGGGACGAATTCTGCGAGTGTTAACTACCGAGCCCGGCATGCAGTTGTATACCGGGAATTTTTTGGACGGATCAATTACCGGAAAGGAAGGCCGCGTCTACAATCGCCGGTATGCGCTATGCCTGGAGACACAGCATTTTCCCGATTCGCCGAACCATCCCAGTTTTCCTTCGACTGAATTAAAGCCCGGAAAACAATTCCACAGCGTAACCGTTTTCGAATTCAGCGCGGGCACGCGCTAAGGCGCTTTCGCGAACCATTCCTGGAACCAATCCAGAGACCGTAAGGTGTAATCACGCGCGTCGGCAGGATGGATGAGCATGTGGCCCTCATTCGGATAGACCACCAGCTTGGTCGGCACGTGAAATGTGGTAAGTGCATGCCACCATTCGACGGACTGCTCCATCGGAACTTCACCGTCGCGGTCTCCTACAAGAATCAGGGTTGGAGTCTTGACCGCGTTGACGAAGTGCATAGGATCACTTTTAGCGTAGATTGCAGGATCGTCGTATACGGACGCGCCGAAGAACGGAATCATCCACTCGTCAATGTCGTTGAGACCATAGTAGCTGAGCCAGTTGGAGAGACCTGCGCCTGCGACTGCCGCGGCGAAGCGCTGCGTCTGAGTTTCAGCCCACATCGTCATGTAGCCGCCGTAGCTGTGCCCGCGAATACCGATGCGCTTCGAGTCGATCGGATACTGCCTGGACATTGCATCGATGCCAGCCATAATGTCGCGGAAGTCGCCGCCTCCAAAATCCTTCACATTTCCCTGGGTGAAGGCCTCGCCTTGTCCGTAGCTGCCGCGCGGGTTGGGGCACAGGGCAAAGTAGCCTAGCGCAGACTCAGGACCCATGCTGCGCTCATCCCAACGCGACATGCATGCGGCGGATGGGCCTCCATGTACATTGACGATAAGTGGATATTTTTTGGCAGGGTCAAAGTCCTTGGGCAGCATCAACCAGCCTTGAACTTTGGTAGCGCCGTTCATCCAAGTAGTATTGCGCATTTGCCCCCAGGTAGTTTTTAAACCGGGGTTGAGTTGTGTGAGTTGCGTCCAGTTCCCGGTCGGCCCCGCCCAAATTTCAGGTGGAGTGTTAGCTGATTGGCGGACGAGTGCAGTAATTGGCTTATCTTTCGCCGAGGAGTTGGCTGACGCCCAAGAACTTCCGGCTGGGTTCGCGGTTTCTTCTCCAGTCCACAGGTTTTGAACCGCGCCTTGCATATTCACGCTGGCGAATCCGGAATTACCGTCGATGTTTTGCGAAAAAGTGATGCTCGTGGGAGACATCCACATTAGCGCCGACGGCGAGGACTTGATGTTAGGAGTGAGATTTCGCGCTTCGCCACCCGTGATCGGCACCACGTAAACGTCACCACCGGTGGAGCCTTCGTCGCTCATCAGTCCCTCGATGAACGCCACATTCTTTCCGTCGGGGGAGACATGGGGATCGGCGATTTGCAGCTTCGGCTTATAGATTTCGCGCATCTCTCCGCTCTGCGTGTTTGCGAGGTAAATACGAGCGACGTACCAGTTGGCATCGCCCGCGCCATGAGCTGCGCTTACGATCCAGCTTTTGCCTTCGGGGGTCCAATCGTATTCGTAGACGTACATGTCCGCGGGAGTGACTTGCGTCAGATGATCCTTTGCGAGGTCGAGGACGGCAATGCGCTGCTCGTAGATCTCCTGGCCAATCACTCCGGCCAATGGCGTCATGGGCTGCAGCGGCCCGGCGACGCGAGGGATGCCTTCAATAAAGAGGAGAGAGAGTTTCGATCCATCAGGAGAGAAGCGTGGCGACTGGGCGTAGCCTTTCAGTTCTGCGTGCTTCACGGTCGCGCTGCCGTCGGTAGCCGCGACATAAAGTTGCGCGGCGGGGATGTCTCCGGGAAGGTCGGCGAGGAAGGCGAGACGTTTGCTGTCGCCCGACCAAACCACATCGCGAAGGGGAGGCTTGCCTTCGATGGCAATAACCCGCGAAGCGCCGCCAGTGGCGGGAATCAGCGATAGTTCACCTTTGACGATGTAAGCGACCTGAGTTCCATCCGGAGAGAGCTCAACTTCGCTGATTCTCTGCGCATGTGGCATGGAATCAAGCACGGTCGCGGCGCGAGAGGATCCAGTTGCGGATTCTTGTCCGTATAGGCCGGAGGCCAGGAGCATCGATAGAAGAAGCGTCGGTACAGGGATCGGTGACACGAGAGAGCGACTCCAGAGGCGATTCGATCGTGCGTTCATGCGGAAGGAGTATAGCTGGTTCCAGCCGCTTCTGCCCAATGGGACACTCTATCGAAAGCTCGCGCTGCGGAACTTCTGGCGGAAATCTTCGCCTCCCATCTTGATGACGCGGCACATTTCATGCAGGCGGGAGCGCATGCGTTCTCCGATGCGATCGCCAAGGGTCTCCGAGCGGGTTGCGGCTCGCGCGATGGAAACAGAGCCATTCACGCCAGCCGCGGGCTGATCCTCAAAGTTCGTCGTAATGATAGTGGTGCGGTTGTCGTTGTAGCGGCTGTTAAGGATGAGGCTGACGGTGTCCCACACCCATTCCGTCGGCTTCACCGCACCCAACTCGTCGAGAACGAGTACGTCGGTCTCGAATACCGGACGAAGGACGTCGAGTTCGGTGGTTTTCACGGTCGGGTTGTAGGAATTCTGGATCTCTTTAAGCAACTCGCGATAGTCGTAAAACAGGCATGAGATGCCCTTGTTGAGGATGAGGTCCTTTGTGATTCCGACCGCCAAGTGCGTCTTGCCGGTACCGATTTTGCCGATGATGAGCAGCCCGGTTCCGTCGCGTGGGTCGTACTCCTGGGCAAATTTCAAGGCGGATAAGTGGGCGAACTCCAACGACCGATCGGCTCCGGGAAAGTCTGTTGTGTAACTGGCAAGTTCGCAATGCTCGTAGCGGCGGGGGATGTTCGCTGCCGCCAGAAGGCTTTGATTACGTGTCTGCAACTGGCAATCGCAGCGCGTGACACGGCGGTCTTTGGGTGCGCCGAGCCTGGCTGGAAGAGTCTTCCAACCAGTGCCTTCACAAAGCGGACAAACTTTCACCTGGGTCTTGAGCAACATCAATTTCCCTTTCAATCTCTGCTGATTGTATCCCTTGACATTGCACTCGCGTGCTGGTTTGCCGCAAGTGCGAAAACGTGCTTACCTGTGTACAACCTGTGAAGCAGACGGTGAGTCTGTGGAGAGCCGAGGAAAAACTCCAAGAGCGCTATCCACTTGTCGATTGCGGCCCGAAAACTGCAGCGTAAAACCCGCCCCAGCCCGCCCTATCCGGGACAGGGGGGTGCGAAACAGGCTTCCCGTGCGGATTTTCACAGTTGACATTCTGCCCAGAGAGAGGAAAATACCACCCGTCGGGTTTCCCCACTTAGCTGAGCGTTCTATTTTCCGGCCTGTGCCGGAGATGCGGCTGAGTATGAAAAAGAGACCTGCGAGGAGAAACTATGAATAAGGCCGATCTGGTTGACAAGATCGCTGGCGCTTGCGAGATCAGTAAAGCGCAGGCTACGACCGCGGTAGACACCGCCGTAAGCAGCATTACGGGCGCATTGAAAAAAGGTGATCGTGTGGCTTTGATTGGTTTCGGCACTTTCTCTGTGTCACAGCGGAAGGCACGCAACGGCCGCAATCCGCAAACTGGCGCGACGATCAAGATCGCCGCCCGCAAGGTTGCGAAATTTACTCCTGGGGCCGAGTTGAAGAAAGCAGTCAACAAGAAGTAACGCAAAATTTGAATTAAAAACGGCAGGGGGTCGGCCCTGCCGTTTTCTTTTGTGCGCCCAGTGATCGCGTTATGTTCAGCGGCTACAATGGCCTCAACATGATTGCCCATCTGCGCGGAAAACTGCTGGTGAAACATCCCAATCGAGTCGTCGTTGAAACCGGCGGTGTCGGCTATGAAGTGACCATCAGCGTGCCGACATTCTCTGAATTACCCGCCAGTGGAGCCGAAGTTGCCCTGAATATTCACACTCACGTGCGCGAAGATGTGATTGCGCTTTACGGATTTTTTCGTCCCACCGAAAAGGAGTTGTTCGAGAAGTTAATGACCGTGAGTGGCATCGGAGCCAAGTTGGCCATCACGATCCTCAGCGGCATGGCCGCAGACGAGATGGCGGCAGCGATTCGCGGAAACGATGTGGCGCGCCTCACTAAGATTCCAGGCATCGGCCGAAAGACGGCGGAGCGCATGGTCCTGGAATTACGCGACAAGCTTCCTCCCTCTCCAACTGTCAGCCCAACAGTGGTATCTACAATGACGGCGCTGGAGGAAGATGTTCTGTCTGCGCTAACGAATTTGGGCTACCAGCGGGCGAGTGCGGAAAAGGCGTTGGAGGCTGTGGTGAAGAACGGCAAAGCCGACAAGAGGGGATCATTCGACGCAATCTTTCGAGAGGCATTGGCAGTTCTCTCAAAATAATCCTCCATCCAATCATCTTCCTCCCTCTTGCGACACAGCCCGGCGCAGGTTTCGGACACTCTCTTCGAGAACACGGAATCGCCGATACTCGCCTTCCGGGATGGTTCCCAGCGCAATTTGCGGATTGTGCAAACGAATGGGATTGGCAACAGCCGTTCTCAATCCCGCATGGATTTCCAGTGCGCCCGTTTCTTCGACGATGCGCCGGGCATTGTCAGCCGTGATTCCTGAACCGGGCATGATCGCGAGTCTTCCTCTTGCAGCTTTGACCAGTTTCATGATGGTTTCAAGACCCTGCAAGGCTGTCTGATGACCGCCTGAAGTCAAAATGCGATCAGCCCCAGTCCCGCAAACATCTTCGAGGGCGCGAAACAAATCGGACGACATGTCAAAGGCGCGATGGAACGTAATGCTAAGCGGCTGCGCCCGTTCCACCAGCATGCGCGACCGCCGAGTGTCGACGTTGCCGTCGGCATCGAGGATGCCGAACACCAGACCATCGGCGCCTAGATTCTTGGCCGTGTCAATGTCACGGCACATCACCTCAAACTCATCCTCGTTATAGAGAAAGTCACCACCGCGCGGGCGGATCAGGACGTGAAGTGCGATCGATATTTTCGATCGCGTCAACTCGATCATCCCGGCGCTGGGCGTGATGCCTCCCTCGAGCAGATCAGCGCACAACTCGATCCGCTGGGCGCCGGCGCGCTGTGCAGCCACCGCGGAGACTACGGAATCGACGCAAACCTCGATCAGAACTTCATCTGGCATGATTGGAATTCTGCAGCTTACCTCATTTTCCGATGCAAAATTTGCTGAAGATCAGGTTCAGAATGTCGTCGGTCGTGGTAGCGCCGGTTATGGCGTCCAGAGGGCGCAGAGCGTTGTAGAGATCAAGCAAAAGCATTTCGTGTGGGATTTTTGAGGCTACAGCACTAGTCGCCGCGTCGAGTGCAGCGAGAGAGTCGTTGACCAGGTTCTGATGGCGCACGCTGGTGAGAAATCCGGCTTCGCCTTGTGGCCCGGTTTCTCCTCCGATGTGACCCAGAATTTCGGCGCGTAGTTCCGATATGCCCTCACCGGTCAAGGCGGATACGAGAACCTCGGACTTCGGACCTCGAACCTGGGACGTCGGAATTGCTAAGCTCAAATCACACTTATTCGCCGCTACGATCATGGGGCGGCTTTGCGCCAGCCGCAGCAAATTTTCGTCTTCCGGGGTCGCCGGTTGCGAAGCATCGAGCACGACCAGGACTAGGTCTGCATCGGCCAGGGCTTCCATGGACTTGCGAATGCCGATGGATTCCGCTTCGTCGAGCGCGTCGCGAATTCCGGCGGTATCAACAAGTCTCACGGGAATGCCACCGATGGCAACGCTTTCGCTGACCAGGTCCCGGGTGGTGCCAGGAGTCGCAGTGACGATCGCGCGTTCGCGCTCGACCAAGCGATTGAACAAACTTGACTTACCCACATTCGGGCGGCCGACGATGGCCAGCGTCAATCCCTGGTGAACGATTTTTCCATAAGCGGAGGTGGCGGCGAGTTGATCGAGGGGTGCGGCAATGATGGCGATGCGTTCGAGAATCTCTGCATTCGGGAGAACGGAAATATCGTCTTCCGCGAAATCGATGCCAGCCTCTAGAACTGCGATCAACTCAACCAGCTTTTGCTTGATCGGCTGTAAACGCTTGGAGAGCGCGCCCTCCAACTGCTGGGCGGCGACCTTCGCCTGATAGAGCGTTTGGGAGTCGATGAGATCGCGAACGGCTTCTGCCTGCGTGAGATCGATGCGGCCGTTGAGGAAGGCGCGCATGGTGAACTCTCCCGGCTCAGCGAGGCGGGCGCCGGCGGCAACGCAGAGTTCAACGATGTGGCGAAGCACTACCGGAGACCCGTGGGCAGAGATCTCGATGATGTCGTCGGTAGTGTAGGAGTGAGGCTTGGCGAAGTAGGTGACGACGACTTCGTCGATGCGGGAGGCGTGCGGGGCGGACACGGTTGTCTCCCCGGCTGCGGCGAAGACTGGCCCCTCGATGTTCGGTAGCTGTCCTCCAACCCCCGAAACAGGCTCATCCGTCGTTAAGCGGGCAAGAGTGCCCGCTCCACATGGATCGATGAGTTCCCCGAAAACGGCATAGCTTGGCTGCAAAGCATCCTTGAGGCGCAGCATCGGCGCCGCGATTTTGCGGGATTGTGGACCCGCGATGCGCACCACGCCGATGCCGCCTCGTCCTGGCGGCGTCGCGATCGCGACAATTGTGTCGTCGATGTTCACGGGGCGATTGTAGCGGTTAAACTGGACGGACAACCAGCGGGGGAATCCGAAACGAAGGTATTCGCCGCCCACAGATCGAACCGAGGTGAACTTGTCAGTCGCCGAAGAACTGCTGAAAGCCAACGCAGAGTTTGTCAGGAACTTTGATTTGGGAGATTTGGCTGTGCGGCCGCGAAGACGGCTGGCGGTGCTCGCGTGCATGGATTCGAGAATCCTGTTTGAGCGTTGCCTGGGATTGCATCCCGGAGACGCGCACATGATTCGCAACGCCGGCGGCATTGCCACTGAAGATGCGCTGCGCTCGCTGATCGTTTCGCATCACTTGCTCGACACGCAGGAGTTCATCATTATTAACCACACCGACTGCGGTCTGCTGAATGTAAAGGAATATGAGCTACGCGCGCACCTGACCAGCAAAATGGGCGCCATCGCCAGCGAACCCTCCCATTTCTATGCGTTCGACGATCTTGAAAACAATGTTCGGGAGCAGGTGCGGCGTGTGAAAACGCATCCCTGGATTCCGAAACATATTCCGGTGCGGGGATTTGTCTACGATGTGAAGACCGGGGCGCTGAGCGAAGTATGCATCTGATCCCCGATATTGGGCACAGGAGGTCAAGGGACTTTTCCGCGATTCTGCTTTTGATACTCAAAGGGCGGCCTATTGCTTTACCGTAGTGTCTCTCTTGAAGGCGTAGAACGCACAGACAGCGGTGTAGAAGGTAACAAAGACCAATTGGGATATGGTCATGAACCAGTCGACCTCGGGCTTAGCGCCCATGAGCAGTTTTCCGGTCGCTAGCCCCAGCGTGAACGCTCCTAGCATGGCTCCTGCAACTGATAGCGATCTGGGCGGAGCCGCCCTTCGAGTTTTTTCTAGTAGTTCAAACATACTTAATCGAATTTAGCTCGGTTATTTTTTCGGAGCCTGAGGCCCGCTGAGGTCGTGCGCTTCTCAGGACAAGATCCTAATCTTACAAACTTATCGCGCCACCACCCTTTCGATCTCCGCCTTCAGTTGGTCATACGGCAAGGCCCCCGGGTGGTACATCGCCACTTTACCGTCGCGGTTGAGCAATACAAGCGTAGGCGTTGTCGAAGCGCCGTACTCGTCGAAGTTGTACTTGCTGATGGGAACAGGCATGTCGAGCAGCCCGGAATAGAAGCGGTGGCGAACGGCGTCGATGTAGGCCATCTCGTCGCTGGGCGAAGCGTTTTCGACCTGGGCGGTATATCCGTAGAGTCTGGTTGGTCCGATAACCGCCAAACCTTTGGGTGCGAACTCCGACCGCAGTTGCGCGAGAATGGGCGCTTCGGCTTTGCAGTCCGCGCACCAGTGCGCCCAGAAGAACAGCAGCACGGGCGAGCCTTTGAGCTGCGTGAGTGCAGGCGGCTTCGATCCCATAAATTGATCGGCGCGGAGTGCAGGCGCGGGGCGGCCTTCGAAGGCGAGCAGGTTCAGGTTTTTCTGCAGGCGGGCGCGGATCGACGTGCTGCCATAGGTGTGGATTGCAGTTTGCAAAAGCTCGACAGCCTGGGTTCGCTGCCCGCGAGCTGCCATGACCTGCGCCTGCACCTCGATCGCGGCGCCGAGAGCGATCGGCAGGCGAGGTTCAGCATCAAGCGATCGCTCCTTTAGTAGACCGGTCGCGAGGGTTTTGGTCTCTTTCGCGTAGGACGCAGCCTGATCATACTGACGAGCCTCGAGCGCGGCGCGACCCATCCATGAGTAGGCCTCGAGATATTCAGGCGTAATTCCGGCTTTGGCGCGATAGGCACTCAAAGAAGAATCCGCCGCGCTGAAATTGTCTTGGGCCAGCGCCGTCCGAACGTCTTCGACGATACCTGCCCACGCTGGAGCTACAAGTACGATAACAAGCAGAAGTTTGCAAAGCCGCATACGTCTATCATCTATCCTTGGGCCTGTCAGTGGCAAATCTCAGCATAGAGACGCGATCTGGGGGCGCCGTCAAGCTATTGATACAGAATTACTTAAGTGCATAATAGCTAAAAAGTTGTAGCAATTCTGGGGCATTTACCTTACAATTTGGCTGCGTTTGACTTTAGAGTTTTTTTCGCAGTACCCAGTAATCTCCGCCAACCAGCGCGTGACCTGCCTGCCGAAGAAGCCTCCCAAAGTTTCAGCGCTACATCAACAAAAAGGAACAAAGCAACACCATGGAAACAGGAACAGTGAAGTGGTTTAACGACGCCAAAGGCTACGGTTTCATCAGCCGCCAAAACGGCGAGGATGTATTCGTGCACTTCTCGGCCATACAGGCAAGCGGTTTCCGCAGCCTGCAGGAAGGTCAACAGGTGCAGTTCGACGTGGTCAAAGGCCCCAAGGGCTGGCAGGCCGAGAACGTGAAGGGTGCATAAACCGCTTCGCAGCTAACAATTCGAGCAGGACAGAGGGCGGCCAGCGATGGCCGCCTTTTTTCAGGCAGGGGTCAGTGGCGAGTGGTCAGTGGTCGGTAAAAGCACCAGCGAATGCACTTGACTACTAGCTCCTGGCCCCTGATCACTGATCACTGGCCACTGCTCTTGCTCTCCTGTATCAGCACCACGTCCGCATCCGTGTGTCCCCGTACCAGGGCTAGTTGTTTACCGTCGAACGACCAGTGGAAGTCGTAAATGTGCTCTGAGGTGAAGTTTGTGAGTTGCTTTCCTTTGGAGCCATCGATGGGCTGCTGCCACAGATTGTCCACTCCGGCCTCCCGAACCGGATAGACGACCGCCTTCCCATCCCGCGAAAAGTGGAGCAGGCCGAAACGCGAGTGCTCGAATTCCAATGTTCTGACCACCTTGCCCGTTTCCGTTTCGAGGACGGCAAGTTTTTCCTTGTGCTCTCCGGAGTGTTCCAGCGTGGGGAAGGCAACGATCTTGCCGTCCGGAGAAATATCAAAAGCATCTGAGACAGGCATCTCCGTGATGACCCTCGCGGAGCCGCCGTCGATCGAAATCTCAGACAAACTCCTGTGAGCGCTGCGATCCAGAAAGAACACCTCTTTGCCGTCCTGCGTACACACCGGGTAGATATCGAGCTTCCCATTGGTGATTTGTTTAAAATTGTTGCCATTTCCGTCCATGCGCCAAATATTCTGAACGCCGCTCTGGAACCTGACAAAGACAACGGAACCGCCTTCACCACAGGCCCAAGGCGCGCCACTCAGTTCATGAGACGGGATCACGGTTTTGGAATTGGTGTAGGGGTCGATGAGGCGAAGAGCATTGTCCTGATCGGAAATCAACTTGTTATCCTGCGTCCATGTAATGTTGGTATCCGCTCCGGAGGATGTCAACTGCTTCGCCTGATCGGCTGTCCCTCCTGTGGGCATGACCAATAAATTCCAGCGGCTCTCGTTTTGAATCGTCGCCAGCACATGCCCGTCGCCGGCAAGACTAAGGTCGGAATAGCTGTTCGTGTCGCGGGTGACGGGAGAATACAGGCCTTTGGGATAGGAAACGAATCCGATCTGGCTGCGGGTAAAGTTGTTGGACTGTTCGCGCACCAAACCCAGCACTCCGCTGCCGTCGGGCAGCCAGGAAGGTTTGTCGAGAATGCGTTCGTTACTGCTGAAGAAAGCCGCTCGTTGTCCGCTGACGGCGTCGAGGGCGACCAGACGGATCAGGCCGTTGGCCACATCGATCACTTGCCCGGCGATGGATTTCCCGTCGGGTGACCAGGCGGGCTGGTACAAAGCTTCCGACATCGGCCCACTGGCGAGAATCTTCTCATCGTTGCCCTCGACAGAGTGGATTGCGAGCTGGTAGGACCCCCTTTCCGGATGGTCGTAGCGCATGAAGGCGAACTTTCTTCCATCGGGCGAGAAAGTGATGTTCGAGTCCAGATCGTCGAGCAGCTTCTGGGGCGTGCCACCCAAAAGCGGGGCGCGGTAGAGAAACTTGAGTTCGGCATTGCCGGGATCGCTGCGGCCAAAATAAAAGTAATTGCCGTCGGGCGAGAAGCGCAGGGCGTTGTAATAAGTATCGGCTGGGGGTTCCACCTGCGTGTTGCTGTTGGTGGGTATGTTGCGCAGCCAGAGGCTCGCCAGTCCGTTCTTGCGCGACATGCACAAAACGTACTTGCCGTCCGGCGAAATCGCGGCCAGCACCTCATTCCCGGTATCTGTAACCTTGGTGACAGAAATATCCCGGAACGGAGGAGGGCGGTGGGTGCGCGCCAAACCATAGATTCCGTAAGCCGCCGCGGCCAGCACTACCAGCACGATTCCCGCCGTGCGGCCAGTACGGAGTTTGTTTTGGCGTGCGGCGGAGACCACAGCTGAGCTACCAGAAGTGCGCTGCGCCGAAGAGATTTCTGCGGTAACCGGCGTTGCGGATACAGACACTGGGATTGCTGCGCTGCCAGACCCTGCCTGCGTCGGCTTGCGCCCAGATTCGGTGTCGCGCTTCAGCCGCCTCAAGTCGCCGCGCAAATCAGCGGCAGACTGATAGCGCAAGTCGCGATCTTTCTCGAGCGCCTTGTCGATAATCTCCTCGAGCTTGGGCGGGAGAACGGCATTCAATTGCAGAACCGGAACCGGGTCCAGCGCAAGAATTGCGTTAAAAATTACCGCCGAGGTGGCTCCCGAAAATGGTAATCGTCCGGTTGCCATCTGGTAGAGAACCACACCCAGGGAAAACAAGTCGGAACGCGTGTCGAGTTCTTCTCCGCGGGCCTGCTCCGGTGACATATAGGAAATCGTGCCGACCGTTGCTCCCGGACTGGTCAACTGCATCGCCGCCGGGGAATCCTGCGTCGCTCCGATGGTTTCCATCGCCATCTCAGGGCGCGCCAGTTTAGCAAGGCCGAAGTCGAGGACCTTCACCTGTCCGCGCTGGGTGACGAAGACATTTGCCGGCTTGATGTCGCGGTGAATGATTCCCTTGGCGTGGGCGGCATCGAGCGCGTCCACCATCTGAATACACCAGTCCAGCATGCGGTCCAGCGGCACCGCCCCACCGGCCAGGTGACGGTCGAGAGTCTCGCCCTCCAGCAATTCCATGGCGATGAATGACTGTTCGCCGTTCTCCGTCTGCACCTTCTCGACGGCGTAGATGGTGCAGATGTTGGGATGGTTCAGAGCAGATGCGGTCCGCGCCTCCAGAAGGAAACGCTCCAGCGCATTCTGATCACGGGAAAGCTGGGGCGGCAGAAACTTTAGCGCAACTTTGCGTCCCAGATCGAGGTCTTGCGCTTCGTAGACCACTCCCATCCCGCCGCTGCCTAGCTGGCCGGTCACACGGTAATGCGAAATGGTCTGTCCGATCACGGGGTGGGAGGGATCATCTTAGGAGGGATGCGAAAGCCAGTCAAACCGCCTGTGGCGTGCAGCGCCGTTACGCTGCCGACTCACGTTCTGCCGCCTCGACGGAGTCAAAGAAGCGGAAGAACTGCTCCACGCGTGTGACCTGGAGAGCGCTGTGAATGCGAGCGCTAACACCTACCAGGGCAAGACTTCGCCCACTGTGCTGGCGCGTCACGTAGGCTCCCACCAGGGCACCTATGCCAGCGGAATCGACATAAGGTACGTTGCTAAAATCGATAATCAGGGAACGTGACGTATCAGCCCGAACCAGGGCCTGGAACTCGAACATGGTGCTCATCACCAGCGCTCCGTTCAGCTTGAGGATGCGTTGTCCCGCCTGCGTTCCGGGCTGGTCTTCGATGTTGAGAGTATCTTGACGCATGCGGGAGATATTAATGCTTTTGCGATCGTTGATTTGTTAACGTAGCGTTAATTTCCCCGGCCACCAAAGATCCATCCCCTATATCGCAGCGGCCTGTTCTCGGCGCCGGGTCTGGATCTCGATGAACACGTTCACCAGGGAGACGGCTGCTGGCGTCACTCCGGGAATGCGCGAAGCCTGGGCCAGCGTTTGCGGCTGCACATGAGTGAGCTTTTCCTGCATTTCGCGCGACAGCCCGCTCACCGAACCGTAATCGAACCAGCCGGGTATGGCACGCTGCTCCGACTTTTTCATTCGCTCCATGGCGCGCTGCTGTTGCAGCAGATAGCCTTCGTACTTTATTTCCGTCTCCACGGATTTGAGTTCGTTACGAAGGGAGGAGGAAAGATTGGCCGCGGTTTCGTGCTGATTTTCGCAGATGTTGTCTTTGTTAAAGAATGCTGGATTCAACTTTCGCAACGCTGCGGCTAGTTGCTCGATAACGACTTCGGGACGCTTGAGCAATTGCGCCAAAGTCTGACCTACTGCAGATTTGAAGTCACGCACGGGTTCGGCGGCGATGGCGGGGACAGCAGGTTCCTCGTCGCTGCGCTCCTCGGAATGACATGCCGGAATGTCGTCTAGTAACCTGCTGTTCGATGACAGCGCGTTCAGCATTTCCGGCGTGACTCTGGTGCGTTCCAGCAGATTCTTCATATTTTCCATCCGCTGCTGCTTGGATTGGAAGTCCTGCCAGGCTTCATCCGAAATCAATCCTACGCGCCGGCCATGCGGCGTGAGCCGGCGATCGGCGTTGTCGATGCGCAGGTGCAAACGGAACTCTGCCCGTGAGGTGAACATGCGATACGGTTCGTTTGTCCCCTTGGAGATGAGATCGTCGATCAGAATTGCCGTGTAGGCCTCCGTGCGATCCAGAATCAGGGGCGCCTGCCCTTTCACTTGCAGGGCCGCATTGATGCCCGCCATCAGACCCTGGCAGGCCGCCTCTTCATAGCCGGAGGTGCCGTTGATCTGTCCGCCGAGAAACAGCCCGGCGATCTTCTTTGTCTCCAAAGTGCGTTCCAATTCGGTAGGATCGATTGAGTCGTATTCGATTGCATAGCCGGGACGCAGCATTTCGGCGCTCTCGAGTCCCGGAATTGACTTCAGGATCGCTAATTGAACATCCACCGGCAGCGACGTACTCATGCCATTCACGTAAATCTCGTGCGTGTTCAGTCCTTCGGGCTCGAGGTAGAGCTGGTGCATCTCCTTGTCGGGAAATTTGACGATCTTGTCTTCAATCGATGGGCAATAGCGCGGCCCGATCGATTGAATTTGGCCACTGTACATCGGGGAGCGGTGGACGTTCTCGCGGATGATGCGGTGAGTCTCTGGAGTCGTCCAAGCGATGTAGCAAGGGACCTGCGTGTCGTGATGCGCGACGCGCCTGGTGCGAAAACTGAACGGTGTTGGATCGTCGTCTCCGGGCTGCAAGGTAAAGCGCGACCAGTCGATGGTGCGTCCGTCAAGCCGCGGCGGAGTTCCGGTCTTTAGCCTGCAGCCACGCAAGCCGAGATTCTTCAATGCTTCGCCAAGCAACACCGCATTGGGCTCGCCGGATCGCCCCGCCGGATACTGCTGCTCTCCACAATGAATCAAGCCGTTGAGGAATGTCCCTGTGGTAATGATCACGGCTTGCGCACCCACGGTCCGGCCGTCGCGAAGCTTGACCCCCAGTACCGAGGTGCGAGTACTTAGTTCCGAGTCATCGGTCCCGCTCGGTATTGGATACTCGGTACTTGGTACTTCAACAATCAGCTCCGCCACCTCCGCCTGCTTAATTTTCAAATTCGGTTGCGATTCGAGCACCTCGCGCATCTTGAGCCGGTAGGCTTGCTTGTCGCACTGCGCGCGCGGCGACCACACCGCCGGACCGCGAGAAGTGTTCAGCAGGCGAAACTGAATTCCAACCGCGTCCGTGATCTCGCCCATGATCCCGCCTAGAGCATCGACTTCACGAACCAGGTGACCTTTGGCGATGCCGCCGATCGCTGGATTGCACGACATCTGCGCGATCAAGTCGACATTGAGCGTGTAGAGTGCCGTCTTCAGCCCCATCCGGGCGGCGGCCATGGCAGCCTCGCACCCAGCGTGACCGGCACCAACTACGAGTATCTCGAATTGTTCGGTAAACTTCATCTTGCTCATTCTAACAACCCGGCAACACTCCGACTTGCCGACCTGAGTGCCCGTCCGTATAGTAGTGGGTCATATCGGAAAACGCCGGAGGCAATCATGAATACCGCTGACTTCTTCGAGAAACTTGAGGCATCGATCGTCAAGTACGACCTGCTCTGCCATCCCTTTTATAAGGCATGGGCCGCGGGAGAGTTGACGCGCAGCGATCTGCGCGAGTACGCCACCAACTATTACCACCACGTCGAAGCCTTCCCCGGTTATCTTGCAGCGCTCGCCGTGCGATTGGATGAGGGCGACTTGCGCCGCGCGATCCTGGCCAACATGTGTGACGAGAAGGGAATGCCGGGTGAGTCGGGGAAAGAAGCGGTGCCCCACTCTGAACTCTGGCGGGATTTTGTCGAAGGCATGGGCGGCGCACGACGCGAAGTTAGCAGAAACGTGCCGGTCGCGGAAATCCGCGAACTCGTGCACCATTTTCAGCGTGTAGCCAGCGATGGCACACCGGAAGAGGCACTGGCTGCTTTTTACGCGTACGAGTCGCAGGTGCCGCGTGTCGCGAAAGAGAAAGAGCGCGGGTTGCGCGAGATGTATCGTGCTGACGACAAGACCTGCGGCTACTTTGCGCTCCACGCCACAGCCGATATTTATCACTCGAATGTCTGGCGCAATCAACTGGAGAAGCAACTGAAGGCGAATCCCGACGCGGCGCAGCCTGCGCTGGATGCAGCCGAAAACGCCGCCAAGATACTGTGGCAGGCTTTGGATGGAATCGAAACTGCACGGACGTCCTGCGCAGCCTAGATTCGCGCAAAACAACAATGAGCCGATTATTCCAGTGAGGTTTACTTCGGAATCGTCGGCTTCTCCGTTTTGTGGTGCCTCTAACAAGAGAAATTGGAGTAGCAAAGCCCACCCCCGTCGGGGCACGCGGTGCGAGTAACGCAGCGCGTAAAGATTTAAAGATATGGTCCAAGAGCAATCTAAAGCGGCGGCTTTCCGGTTGATGCACTCCGGCAAAGAGATTCTTCTGCTTCCCAACGCCTGGGATGTGGCGAGTGCGCGTGTGATTGAAGAGTGCGGTTTTAAAGCAGTCGCCACAAGTAGTGCCGGGATCGCGTTCTCGCTGGGCTATCCCGACGGACAAAAGATTTCTCGCGAAGAGATGCTGGCGGCGATCGCTCGGATCGTCAAAGCTGTCCGGGTTCCCGTCACCGCCGACGTTGAGGCGGGTTACGGAAATACTCCAGAAGATGCTGGAAGGACTGCGCGGGCGGTGCTCGATACGGGGGCCGTCGGTATGAATCTGGAAGACGCGATTAGCGACAATGCCTTAGCTGACCTATCCCTGCAACTGGAAAAAATTCACGCGGTTCGAGAGATGGGAAATCGGCTGCGGATACCGATTGTGCTGAATGCGCGCACCGATGTGTACCTCTTACAAATTGGCGACCCCGCGAAGCGCTACGACGAAACGGTGCGACGTCTCACCTCATTTCGCCAGGCAGGAGCAGATTGTGTTTTCCCGCCTGGAGTGAAGGACGCGCCCACGATTGGGCGGCTTGTGACAGATTTAGATTGCCCGATGAACATCCTTGCTGGGCCCGGTTCGCCTTCCATTCCTGAATTGGGGAGATTAGGCGTTGCCAGAGTCAGTCTCGGCTCGGCGACGATGCGAGCCGCAATGGGTCACCTCCAACGAATCGCTGAGGAACTGAAACAGGCCGGCACTTACTCCGCGATGGAGAACGCTCCAACCCATTCAGAGATGAACCGGATGATGAATCGACAGCGGGATTGAGGTTGCGGGGTTGCGCACTGTCATCGGCGTCATTTCCGACACGCACGGGCTGTTGCGCGCCGAAGCGCTCGACGCCCTGCGCGGATCGGAACACATCATCCATGCCGGAGATATTGGCTCACCAGACATTCTCGAGAAGCTCTCAGCAGTTGCGCCAGTGACCGCTGTGCGCGGCAACATCGATAAGCAAGAGTGGGCTCGGAGTCTGCCGGAAACAGAAGTGCTCGACGTGCGCGGCCTTCTGATCTATATATTGCATGACCTGGCCCAACTGGACCTCAAGCCGCAAACCGCTGGATTCGCGGTCGTAGTGAGCGGCCACAGCCACCTCCCCAAACAAGAGACGCGCGAGGGCGTGTTGTATTTCAATCCCGGCAGCGCCGGGCCGCGGCGATTCAAACTGCCTGTCAGCGTTGGCCGGCTGATTATCGGCGACCAAGTCCAGGGAGACATTCTTCAACTGACGCTAGATCCTTCCTAAACCACCGTTCCCCACGGTTGTTACAATCGCAAGTTCAGCTATGTCCGTTCAGTTTCAACTCGATGCCCAAGCTGGCCCGGCCCGTGCAGGGCGATTGATTACGCCTCATGGCCAGGTTGAGACTCCCGTATTCATGCCTGTCGGCACAGCCGCCACGGTAAAGAGCGTTCCTCAGGATGTGCTCGAGGAACTGGGCGTTCAGATCTTGCTCGGAAACACTTACCACTTATATTTGCGCCCCGGTATCGAAACCGTGCGCGAGCTTGGCGGTCTACACGATTTTATGGCCTGGCCGCGGGCGATCTTAACGGATTCGGGCGGCTTCCAGGTCTTCAGCCTGAACGACCTCCGCAAGGTTACGGAGGATGGCGTGACCTTTCGCTCGCATCTCGATGGCTCCTCGCACTTCTTTACTCCGGAGAGCGCAATGCGGGCGCAGATCGGCCTCGGCGCTGACATCATCATGGCGTTCGATGAATGCACGGAGTATCCCGCCGACCACGTTCGCGCCCGAGCTTCAATGGAAATGACGCTGCGCTGGGCGGAGCGAAGCAAGAAGTATTTTGAAGAAAACAAGCATGAGGTGCCGTGGAAGGCAGGGATCAGGGGCCAGGGGTTAGGGACTAGTGACCGCACTCCTCGCTTCGTGAGGAATGACAGCGAGGCCGTGCCGGCTGAACAGACCACTGATCGCCGGCCACTGGACACTGACCACTGCCTTACTCAATCCCTTTTCGGCATCGTCCAGGGCGGCATGGATTTGGAGCTGAGAAAAGAGTCTGCCGAGCGGACGATTGAGATTGGCTTTCCCGGCTATGCTATTGGCGGGTTGAGTGTGGGCGAGCCTCGCGAGCGGACACGCGAGGTGGTCGAAGCCACGCTCCAATATCTCCCCAAGGACAAGCCTCGCTACCTCATGGGAGTGGGCACGCCGGAGGAGATCGTCGAGTACGCCAGCTTGGGCATCGATATGATGGACTGCGTTCTCCCCACCCGCGCGGCCCGCCACGGTTTGCTGTTCACTTCTGAGGGAAGAATTTCCATCAAGCAGGCGCGCTATGTTAAGGACGACAGTGCGCTCGATCCCAACTGCGCCTGCCGGGTGTGCCGGCGCTATTCGCGGGCCTATTTGCGACATCTTTATGCTTCTAATGAAGTGTTGGCTCAGGTGCTAAATACCCTCCACAATCTGAGTTTCTACCTTGACACTATGCGCCGGGTGCGTCATTCTATTCGACTTGGGGAAGATTCCCGTTTTCTTTCTGGTCTATGGTCTCGACCGAGGCCGTGATCTTGCCGGAAAACCTCCCCTGATTCAGCCTGAGCAGTGGATGATCCGGCCGGAATCGATCAGCACCCCCGTCGTGAAATGACAGGAACCTAGCGCTCGCAGGCGTAGGCGGCTGTTTGCGGATGGAAGGCACGAGTCTGACTGGGGCGGAATTTTGTGGTTCCTAATCTGGTCCGATGAATATGCAATTCTTAGCGATGCAAGCCGGTGGCGGGGCTGGGATGTTTGCGGCCGCAGTTCCTTTCATCTTTTTGTTCGGGGTGTTGTATTTCGTAATGATTCTTCCCCAGCAGCGCCGCCAGAAAAAATGGACGGCTATGCTGGAATCGCTGAAAACCGGCGACAGGGTTGTAACCAGCGGCGGATTGAAGGGAACCATCGTTGCTTTGAAGGACGACTCGCTCCATCTGCGGGTTCCTCCGGACAACTTGCGAGTGGAAGTTACCAAGGCATCGATTACGCAGGTTACGACTCAAGAAGAGGAAGCAAAGGCCAAGCAATAACGTTTATTCTCAAATCTTTGGACTCGGTTTGTTATGAATAAGAATCTTCTCTGGAAATTGGCGCTCATCGTCGGAATTCTGGTTGTCTTCATATTCGGGATCTTCGGTATTCCGCAGAGCTTTTCGGGCCAGGGCTTGCTTACGGCCATGACCAACCGCATTCACCTCGGCCTGGACTTGCGGGGTGGGACACACTTGATTCTGCAGGTACAAGTGAATGACGCGGTGAATATCGATTCTGACAACGCCGTTGAAGTCCTGAAAGAGCAGCTGAACAAGCGCAAAGTCGCGTTCACCGACATCTCCAAACCCGATCCGCAGAACGCTCCTGACAGAGTTGTTCTGAAGGGTATTCCGACGGAGGGCCGGAAGGAATTAGTCGACATCGTTTCCGAACGCCTTCCGGAGTACAGCCTAGGTTCGGGCGCGGAAAATTCGTACACACTGACCATGAAGCCGCAGATGCTTAGCGACATGAAAGGCAAGGCCGTTACTCAGGCGATCGAAACCATCCGCAACCGGATTGACGCGCTGGGCGTGAGTGAGCCCACCATTCAGGAGCACGGACTAGGCGCATATCAGATTCTGGTGCAACTGCCGGGCGTGGATGACCCCGAGCGAGTGAAGGGCATAATTCAGTCCACTGCCATGCTCGAGATCAAGCAAGTCTTGGGCGGGCCTTATCCGAGCGAACAAGCCGCGTTGCAGGATAAAGGCGGGGTCATGCCGCCGGATGCAATTCTGCTGCCCGGACATGGTGCGCCCGGCGCCGCCGCAGGCGAGCAATCCTGGTATTTTGTTTCGCGGGTTTCGGCGGTTCGCGGAAAAGATCTGCGCGACGCGCAGCCCAGCACCGACCAGAACGGCCAGCCGAATGTGCGCTTCCAGTTGACGGGTGAAGGGGGCCAGCGCTTCTACAACTTCACTTCCGCTCACGTGGGTGAGAGCCTGGGTGTAGTGCTGGATAACAAGGTTCAGGAAGTCGCAAATATCAAGGAGGCCATCCGCGACACAGGCGAAATCAGCGGCGGCAGCATGAATCAGCAACAGTCCAAGGATTTGTCGATGATCCTGCGGTCAGGAGCCCTGCCAGCCGGTATCAAGTATCTCGAAGAGCGGACGGTCGGACCCTCGCTGGGTACCGATTCGATTCGCCACGGCGTGAACGCAGCCATCATTGGCATGCTGGCCGTATTGATCTTCATGCTGGTTTATTATCGCGCCGCTGGGATCAACGCTGACGTCGCTCTGCTTCTAAATCTCATCATTCTTCTGGGATTCATGGGCTTCTTCGATGCGGTGCTGACGCTGCCCGGAATCGCAGGCGTCATTCTCACGGTCGGTATGGGCGTGGACTCCAATGTGCTGATCTTTGAGCGCATTCGTGAAGAGCTGCGAAATGGCAAGACGCCCCCATCCGCGGTCGATCAGGGATTCAGTCATGCCTGGATCACCATCGTCGATACACACGTCACCACGATTGTATCGGCAGCGATCCTGTTCATTTTCGGCACGGGGCCGGTGAAGGGGTTCGCGGTTACACTCACCTTCGGTTTGTTAGCCAACTTGTTCACAGCCGTCTTTGTTTCGCGCGTAATCTTCGACTGGGTTCTGAGCCATAAGGAACGGGGGGACGTACTGAGCATTTAGTGAATTGAGTAATTGGGGATAGTTAGTGAATGAGTAATTGGGGAATTTGGTAGCGTAATTTGAACAGGTGGAAGTTTTCGATTGCCCAATTAATTAATTTCACAATTACGAAAATTCGTTGAGATTATTCGAGCCAATTAAGGGGTAGATCGTGGAGTTCTTTCGCAATACAAATATAGATTTCCTCGGCAAGAAGTGGTATTTCATTGCCTTTTCATTAGTGTTCAGCGTGGCGGGCCTATTGTCGATATTTTTCTGGCACGGCATCCCCTATGGCGTCGACTTCCGCGGCGGCACCCTGGTTTATGTGAAGTTCTCGCACACGCCGGACGACAACGCGATACGCGCCGACCTCGACCGTGCCGGTTTGCACAATTTTAAACTGCAACGCTACGATCAACCGGCCAACAATGAAGAGCTCATTGACCTTGACGTGCGAGAGACCAGTGAACAGGCGCTGGATCAGGGTAAGTTAAAGATTGTTCAGGCCCTTGCGACCAACTCTCCCGCCGGCAAACAGGATTTGAACAACTCCAGTTCTTTGGGCATCAAGAATTATCTGATGGACAAAGACCCGATGCATCTCGGTAGCGACGCCGACCAAAAGTACACGCAGCAGGCACAAGCCGTGGTCGATGCACGGGATAAAGGGCAGGGCGGGGTGCTGACTTCGTTCGATCAACTTAAGGGTTCGGTGGACCCGGCCGTAGTGGCAAGCTTCCCGGATGGATTCTTCCTTTCAGATTTTGGCATTCGAAACGTCGAGATCGTGGGACCCCAAGTGGGCGCACAGTTGCGTAAGCAGGCGCTGCTCGCGACGGCGTATTCGCTGGCCGGGATGCTTGTCTATCTTGCGCTGAGATTTGAGTGGATTTACGGTGTGGCGGCCGTGGTCACGGTATTTCACGACACTCTGATTACCGTGGGTGCATTCTCGCTGCTCAACAAAGACATCTCTCTCACCGTTATCGCGGCCATCCTCACATTGATTGGTTACTCCAATAACGACACGATCGTGGTATTTGACCGCATCCGGGAAAACATTAAGCTTATGCGGCGTGAGAAGCTGTCGGAAATCGTTAACCGGAGCATCAATCAGACTTTAAGTCGAACCATCTTGACAGCCGGCTTAACCTTCCTTACTGTACTCGCACTTTATTTGTTCGGCGGCGAGGTACTGCGGGGTTTCAGCCTCGCGCTCGTGATTGGCATCTTGATTGGGACGTATTCCTCGATTGCCATTGCGGCGCCGATTCTGGTGGCCTACCAGGATTGGCGGATTTCCAAGGGCAAGCGAACCGTCGCCATGCCGGTCCGGGCTAGGTAGTGACCCGATAGCGCGTCGACGGGAAGTGTGCTAAGCCTCTAGCTGGTAACATGTTGCGCGGTTTTGTGGATTTGATGAAATTTTCGTGGGTCGTCAAGTTCCGGTAGTCGAATTCGGGAGCAAAGGGGACGTGGTCGGTGTCTAAGTTTACGTAGGGTTTGAGTAGGGAGAAAACTTATGTTTGAAGATAGCCTTCTGGAATCCGGTGGCAGGCTGAAAACGAAGCGGGGACGAACTACCACCTTCGCCATCATTCTTGAGATCGCTTTGATCGGCGTCATGGTACTGATTCCTCTAATTTTCACGGAAGCCTTGCCCAAGCAACAATTAATGACCTTCCTGGTGGCTCCTCCGCCCCCACCGCCGCCTCCACCTCCCGCCGCAGCCCCGGTAAAAGTCGTGAAGCAGATTCAGACCGACATTGTGAACGGCGCGCTGCGCACTCCCACCAAGATTCCACAAAAGATTCAGATGATTAAGGAAGAAGAGGCGCCACCGGCAATGGCCTCGAGCGGCGTTGTTGGCGGCGTTCCAGGCGGCATTCCGGGCGGCCAGATGGGCGGTGTAATTGGAGGCATCATCAGTTCGACCCCCGTGGCCGTGCCCAAGGTCGCCACTCCGCAGCGGGTGCGAGTTTCGCAAGGTGTGTCCCAAGGTTTGTTGGTAAAGCGCGTTCAGCCTAACTATCCGCCCTTGGCGCGGCAGGCCCGCATTCAGGGAACCGTGGTGTTGCACGCCGTAATCAGTAAGGACGGGTCGATCGAAAACCTTACACTCGTGAGCGGGCATCCAATGCTGGCTCCAGCGGCTATCGATGCCGTGAAGCAGTGGCGGTACAAGCCTTATTTGCTCAACGGCGAACCCGTTGAAGTGGATACCGAAGTACAGGTGAACTTCACTCTTGCCGGCGGATAGTCTGGCGAGTGGATAGTCCCGTCAGAAGAAGTCCGGCGGTTGACGCGGTAGCGTCGGTAGGGCAGTATTAGTGGCCTCCCCCATCCCACCCAAAAGCGGTGGCCGGGAGAGCCCTTGATCGGGCGCGGCACCGTACCTTTTCCATTCAGGTACACGCACAAGGAAGGCGTAGTGGGTTTTAGCGCCGCGCTGCGCTTAATTGTTTCGTAGTTTCCGAAATTACGCATCAAAGTCTAAGAAGGTCCGAGGAGGGAAAGCAACTCATGTTGGTAGCTAACTTGGCAGCAGCAATTCTCAACGACGTTCCTAGGGTGGCCGCCTGGATTGTGCAAGAGGGTGGCGCAGTGGGATGGGATCCGATTTCGCTCTGGAAGCAGATGGGTATCATCGCGAAGATCGTGGTCGTCATCCTGTTCATTATGTCCGGCTGGTCGATCGGCGTCATGATTGATCGCGCCATGGCATACAACGCAGCCCGAAAGCAGTCTCGTGCCTTTGCCCCGGCAGTCGCTGGAGCCCTGCGCGATGGCCGCATCGACGAAGCGATCAAGGTCGCCGAGCGCAACAAGAAGAGCCATTTGGCCAAAGTCGTCACCGCAGGCTTGATGGAGTTCAAGGCTCATCAGGATAGCGACGCCATCCCCGGCGAGACCATTGAAGCCTCGAAGCGCGCTCTGGAGCGCACCGAAGCCATCGTCCACGCCGAGCTGAAGCGCGGCTTGGGTGGTCTGGCCACTATCGGTTCGACAGCCCCGTTCGTGGGACTGTTCGGTACCGTGATGGGCATTCTGAACGCCTTCAAAGGTATTTCCGAGCAGAAGGCCACCGGTCTGGGCGCGGTTGCAGGCGGCATCTCTGAGGCCCTGGTAACCACGGCTTTCGGGCTGTTGGTGGCCATCCCCGCCGTCATGATGTTCAACTACCTCACCGGTCGCGTAGAAGCGTTCGATGTGGAGATGGACAATTCATCCAGCGAATTGATCGACTACTTCCTGAAACGGCGTGGCGCGGCTCGCCGGCCGTAAGAATTTCGGGCTGGAAGTCCGCCAAGAGTTGCGTGTCCGGCGCCGGAGTATTCCGGCGCCGGGCTTCCCAATCCGGGCGGATGGTTGCCGGACCCAGCGATGGAAGTACGGGAGAATTGAAGCTATGGCACTCGCAAAAAGAAACGTAGGAGCCAACGTAAACTCTGACATCAACGTCACTCCGATGGTTGATGTGATGTTAGTGCTCCTGATCATCTTCATGGTGATCACGCCTATGTTGCAGAAGGGCATTAGCGTGGATATGGCGAAAGTAAACAATCCGACTCCAATGCAGGACGCCGACAAAGAAGACGCGCTGCTGGTTTCGGTGATGCGGGACGGGACTGTTTACTTCGGCGCGGACAAAATCCTGCCCGATGGGTTGACCAGCAAGGTGAAGGATCGCCTGACCAACCGCACAAACAAAGAGGTCTATGTCAAGGCGGACGCGCGGGCCCACTTTGGCAATGTAGTGCAGGTAGTGGATGCCGTGCGCGCCGCCGGAGTGGATGACCTGGGTTTGCTGACCGAGCAGAGGAAGAGCACTCCAAACGCTCCCCCTACGGCTCCAACGCCTTCCGGACAATAGAGGAGATTCGATCATGAGTATGGCAATGGGAAGCGGCGGAGGGCAAAGTGCAAACATCAACGTCACTCCGCTGATTGATGTGCTGCTGGTGTTGCTCATCATTTTCATGGTGATCACGCCGTTGACGCCGAAAGGCTTGGATGCGCTTGTTCCTCAGCCGCCTCCGCCCAACGCTCCCAAAAACAACACGCCGGACCGCACCATCGTGGTGCAATTGATTGATCGTGGGGGTGGCAATGATCCCGGCCTCAAGATCAATCAGGAAGACGCTACCTGGGACAATCTGCAGGGGCGCCTTGCCGATATCTACAAGACCCGCGCCGAGAAGGTTATGTTCGTTAAGGGCGACGACGCGATTCCATTCGCCGATGTCGCTAACGTCATTGACATCGCGCATGCTGCGGGAGTAGACAAGGTTGGTTTGATTACCGCGAAGATCGAGGCGGGCGGCTAGAGCACGCCCAACACTTTATTGGAGCGCCCGGAAGGTCGCACATCGCATCGGCCCGCGCGCGGGAGCCACGGTTCCCGCGTCGCTTCTGCCAAAATGCTCGGCCAGCGCTTGTCAACTTGTTGTCTCTGGGCCTAGGATGCTGTGGCAAGGGAGACTTATACCGCAATGAATAAGCACATTCGTTTGCTGATGCTAGCCACCGTTGCGCTGGCGTTGTTATCGTCTGTGGGGTGCAGCAAGCTGCGCGCCCGCGATCAGCTCAACAAGGGCGTTACTGCCTACAAGAACGCCAAGTACGAAGAGGCCATCGACCATTTCCAACAAAGCGTAGCGTTGGATTCCACTCTGATTAACGCCAAAATGTATCTGGCTACCGCCTACGCCCAGCAGTACATCCCGGGCGCCGATACTCCCGACAACAACAAAATGGCGGAAGAGGCGATCAAACAATACTTATCCGTGCTCGACATGAACGCCGCCCGCGATCAGAAGGTCAACTCCGCCAAGGGGATTGCCTACTTGTACTTGAACATGAAGAAGTTCGACGATGCGAAAAAGTTTTACCGCATGGCCGGCGACATGGATCCCAATGACCCCGAGCCTTACTATTCGGTCGGTGTCATCGATTGGACGGCCTGCTATCAGCCCCGAATGGAAGAGCGCGCAAAACTGGGTTTGAAGCCTGATGAGAACCTCAGCGCCAAGAACAAGGATCAGAAAAAGGTTTGCGCCGATTTGAAGACCAAAAATTGGCCGTCGGTTGAGGAAGGGATTGAGAGCCTGAATAAGGCCATCCAACTCCGCCCCGATTACGACGATGCCATGGCTTACCTGAATCTGATGTACCGCGAAAAGGCCGACGTCGAGTGCGACGATTTGAATGCCCGGCAGCAGGATCTGAAGACAGCCGACCACTGGGTCGATCAAACTCTGCTTACCAAGAAAGCCAAGGCCGAAAAGCAGCCCGGAACTCAGGGCATCACGTTGGATCAACCGAAGTAAGAGTCGGATCTCATCAGAATCGAGAATGCCTCTCTGCATCGGCGGCCGAGAGGCATTTTTCTTGGCCATGGATATCCTACAGCAGCATTGTCGGGCGCATTCACGGTAGTCGAGTGATTATTGGATTACCAAGTTTAGACCGGTTCCCTTCGTGTCCTCGGCCCGCGCATACTTCGGTGTAAGATCGCAGTAGTGAACTCTTCCGGAGTTGCTATGAAACGATTCGCGGTTTTCGTCCTGCTCGCCGTGCTGACCGTTACGGCGCCGCTCCTGGTCAACGCTCAACGCGAAAACCGAAGCATCGGAGAAAATGGCCGCGAAGCCAAGCAGGCGGCGAAGCAGCAGAGAAAATATCTAAAGAAGACTGCCAGGCAACAGCGCAGGGCCATGAAGAGAGCTCAAAAAGCGCAGCGCAAAGCTGCCAAACAGCAGCAACGCCGGCACGGGTAGGTTGCGCCAGAATGCCGACGCGAAAGCTTGTTCAATCCGCTTGAGCGGTCGAAGGCATCGACTGCGTGCCAAAAATTACCGAAAATTCATGACCCCGTAACCCACCTCCGCAAGACAACCCCTATCCTTGCTCATTGACGATTCAGTTATGGGTACGGCAAAATCAGAGCCAAAAGCTGCACCAGTTCTCAGCCCGCGTCACGGGGAGATTCTTATGAGCACCGCTCGAGCTGAAAGCCTTGCTCCCGAACCCGCCCACCAGCACATCGTCCATCGCACAATCGAAGCCTGCCGTCTGGCAAAGGAAGCTGCCGGAGCCGCCGCCGAAGGCATTGCCACAGGTTCGAACACACTGTTGAACTCTCTGCGTCAACGCGAGCGCGAACTCGACACGCTCGACATGGAGATCGACGCTGCCGTCACCATGCTGATCACCGAAGTCGAGCCGCCGGTCGCCCGCGAACTGCTGGCATGTATGAAGTTCATGATCGGCCTCGAGCGCATCGGCGACTTGCTTCTCAGCTTCGCCAACAGCGCGCAAGCCGCCGCCGGACGCATCGACTCCGAAGACACGCGCGACCTTACCCGCATGGCTACCATTCTCGAAAAAATGCTTACCGATGTCGGCGCCGGTTTTTCTGCACGCGACGTGGGCAAGGCCGTCGAGGTTCTCCGCGCAGACTCCGAGATGGACCGCCTGCGCAATCTCATCTTTCTTCGCCACATTGAGAATCCCGAAAACATCGCGCGACAGGCCAGCCTGCAGTGTATCTTCATGACCCAGTCCCTCGAACGCGCCGGCGACCACGCGAAGAACCTCGCCGAAGAAGTCTGCCACCTGGTCAGCGGCCATACCGTCCGCCACGTCCTCAAAACCTACGACAAGCCGGTCGAACAAATGTTCATCGACTACCTCCGCAAACGCGATCAGCACTGATCATATTTGCACTCCGGTTGGTCCTAGATCCAAAAGCGATCTACTGGAAGTCTCACGGATGAAAAAGCGGGATCAGCGGATCGCTAAGCAAGCGGGGTTCCGTGCGCACGTTGCTTCAAGGATTCAGGTTTGGGCCTAATCGTGTTTAGGAGCCTTCGGCGTAAGCTTACGGATGACAAATTCTTGAAGGACATTGGTGGCGGCGCTGGTGCCAATCCCGATTGCCGTGTTTTCAAAGGTTAATTCTGCGCCATTGCGATCGTTCCCCGGGTAGTAAATATTCGAAATGCCGCCTGCTGCCAGGCTTCCGAGGATATTCGAATAACCTGGCTGCCAGCGCCCATTGTCGCCCTTGCAAATTACCGAATTGGCCATGGCATAAAGGAAGCGCGATGGTACGCTGCCCGTCCCCTTGTAGAAATAACGCGGATCCTGTTTCAAAAGCGACGGTAGTACGGCACCTCCGATGAGAGTGCCCGAAACCGTATCGGCATAGCCGGCGCCGAAACGCTTGGCAAAACCTTGTGCCCCTTGTCCATATTCGTTGAAGTGGTTCTGCCACTGCTCTACTCCCGCGCTGCCTGCCACCATCAAAAGAGTCACCGGATCAATTACTGTCTTCCAAGCGAGCTTGAACTTTTCTTTCGAAGTGAGGGCGACGGCATCGGGAACGTAGCTGACATAAAAATTTGGAATCGCGCCAAGGATACGCTGCTTCTCTTCAACCTTGAGCTGTTCTTCCGCTACTTCAACTCGTGGGAGTCCGACCTGCACCTCAGTGACATCCGTCGCAACAGGCAACGCGATCTGCGGGATAGTATCGACTTCTCCCGAATGCAGCGTTCCCGCGAATGTCTGCATCGCGAAGCGTGCTGAGGTAATTGTGAGCTGAAACGCTCCAGGAGCGACCTTGGGGAAAAAGAACTGTCCATCTGTGCCAGAAAGCACTTCTTGATTCTGGGATCGATCCTCACTGCTCAGCTTTACCTGCGCCCCGGAAACAACGGCTCCAGTTTGGTCAACCACCGTTCCGTTGATGCTTCCTGGCAAGCGCTGATCCGCTGTCTGGCTGCTTGAGATTGTGGGGTCTTGTTCTTGACCGGGTACGGGCGTCTGTTGTTGTGACTGTCCCATGCACTGCAATGAACAATTCAAGGCCACAAACACTACAGCTATGAGTCCGGGCTGGAATTGGCGGAACATAGACAACTTAACTCTATCTTCTTTTCTATTTTCCTTCCAAATCACTAAAGTTATCCATTCTCACGCCCCCGCTGATTCAATGACGAGCCCGGTCCAGAGTCGCTCTCCAGAGTTTGATGCTCGATTCCGCCCGGTAATTCCACTCACAATGCATTTTGTGCAAGTTGAATACCACATTGAGTTTGCGGATTTTGTGGTTTGCCTCCGACGGTTGCGTCGAGAATCGGGCAACACGAACCGATTCGCTAGGGCGGGGGAGTTCGATTGCTGCCCGAACCACAGATTGTCGGAGGAGTCAAAACCGGTTCTGCAGTGCGCCCACCCTTCGTGCAGAAGGTTGAAGGGTTGGGCACGCACAGTCCGGGTCGCGTCTGCGAGATCGAGACCCCAGGGTTACGACCCGCAAGTTCCTGGGATACGACGGATGATAAAAAGGGTGCCCTTTGCACAGGTTTCGAGCGTGAATCGGAACTCTAAGAAAGGAGCACCCTTACCGCGCTTAACCAAGATCGTAGCGATCCAGATTCATCACCTTGTTCCATGCCGCCACGAAGTCCTTCACAAACATCTGCTTCGAATCGTCGCAAGCATAGGCTTCCGCGATGGCCCGGAGCTGGGAGTTTGAACCAAACACAAGGTCGACCCGCGTGCCAGTCCACTTCATTTCACCCGTCGCGCGATCATGCCCTTCAAACACTCCTTCCGATGTGGTCGAGGTCTTCCACTCCGTATTCATGCTGAGCAGGTTGACGAAGAAATCGTTCGTCAGCGTCCCCGGCCGTTTGGTGAAGACGCCCTCTTTAGACTGCCGGAAGTTAGCATTCAGAACCCGCATGCCGCCGACCAGAACCGTCATTTCAGGAGCAGTCAGGGTCAGCAATTGCGCCTTATCGACCAGCAACTCTTCCGCGGGTTTCTTGTGTCCGATCCGGAAGTAGTTGCGGAAGCCGTCAGCGGTCGGCTCCAGTACGGCGAATGAGTGCGCATCGGTCTGCTCTTGCGAAGCATCCGTGCGACCCGGCGAGAAGGGAACCTTCACCTCGTGCCCACCCTTTTTCGCAGCTTCCTCAACCGCCGCGCACCCGCCCAGAACGATCAGGTCAGCCAGCGAAACTTTCTTCCTCTTATGGCCGTTGGACTTCTCTCCGGATTGCGATCCGTTGAACTCTTTCTGGATCGCCTCCAGCTTCCCGAGAACCTTCGCCAGGTCCGCCGGCTGGTTCACGTCCCAATCCTTTTGCGGCGCCAGGCGAATGCGCGCCCCGTTTGCCCCGCCGCGCTTGTCTGAGCCGCGGAAGGTCGCCGCCGATGCCCACGCAGTGGAGACCAGTTGCGAGATCGACAGTCCGGAGCCGAGAATCTTTGCCTTCAGGCTGGCAATATCCTGCTCCCCGATCAATGCATGATCCAGCGCCGGAACCGGGTCCTGCCACAGCTGCGGCTCCGCTGGAACCAGCGGACCCAGGTAGCAGGCTATCGGCCCCATGTCGCGGTGCGTCAGTTTGTACCAAGCCTTGGCGAACGCATCGGCGAACTGGTCGGGATGCTCGTAGAAGCGCCGCGAAATTTTCTCGTAAGCCGGATCCATTCGCAAAGAGAGATCCGTGGTCAGCATGGATGGCGCATGATGCTTGGCCGGATCGTGCGCATCCGGCACCGTCCCGGCGCCAGCGCCATTCTTCGGCGTCCACTGGTTCGCACCCGCCGGACTCTTTGTCAGTTCCCACTCGTAGCCGAACAGATTTTCGAAATAGTTGTTGCTCCACTTCGTAGGCGTCGTGGTCCAAATCACTTCCAGGCCGCTGCCGATCGTTTGAGCGCCGCTGCCCTTGCCGAAGCTATTCTTCCAGCCGAGGCCCTGCTCTTCGATTCCGGCGCCTTCGGGCTCAGCGCCGACATATTTCTTAGGATCGGCAGCACCGTGCGTCTTGCCGAAAGTGTGCCCGCCGGCAATCAGCGCGACTGTCTCCTCGTCATTCATCGCCATGCGCGCGAACGTCTCCCGAATATCCCTCGCCGCAGCGACTGGATCAGGCTTCCCATTGGGCCCTTCCGGATTCACGTAAATCAATCCCATCTGCACCGCGCCGAGAGGATTGTCGAGTTGACGATCACCCTTATAACGCTTGTCCCCGAGCCACTCTTCCTCAGGTCCCCAGTTGACATACTCTTCGGGCTCCCACACATCCGCGCGCCCGCCGCCAAAGCCGAATGTCTTGAAGCCCATCGACTCAAGCGCGACGTTACCGGCGAGGACCATAAGATCGGCCCAGGAAATCTTCCGTCCATACTTCTGCTTGATGGGCCACAACAGCCGGCGCGCCTTGTCGAGGTTCACGTTGTCCGGCCAGCTGTTGAGCGGCGCAAAACGTTGCTGGCCAGAGCCTGCCCCGCCGCGGCCGTCGCCGATCCGGTAGGTGCCCGCGCTGTGCCACGCCATACGAATAAAAAGGCCCCCATAGTGGCCAAAGTCGGCCGGCCACCAGTCCTGCGAAGTCGTCATCAAGGCATGCAGATCCTTGGTCACGGCATTCAGGTCGAGGCTCTTGAATTCTTTGGCATAATCAAACTCCTTGTCCATCGGATCGGACAGAGGAGAATTCTGGTGAAGCACCTTCAGGTTGATCTGATTTGGCCACCAATCCGCATTCGACGGAGTCCAGCCGTTTGTGTTTCTGCGAGAGCCGCCCATGACCGGGCATTTCGCTTCAGGTGATACCTCCGGCTCCGTATTACCGGGCCCAGGCACGCCAGCCAGTACTTCCTTCTCTTTAGACATACATTCCTCTTTCACTTGTGTCGTTATCTTTAGTTTCTAAAATTAAGATCGCCGTAGGTAATGAGCCGCGAGTGTTCTCCGAGAAAAAGATTTACCCCGTGAAACTCCGTGACCTCTGTGTTTAAGGTTTTAGGTTTTTAGCTTTTAGCGCACCGCCGGCACAATCCGAACACCTCCACCAGCGGCGCCGTAAGATCGAAGCCCCGCGGCGCCTGCCGCGAAAGCTTCTTATAGTTGATGAAGTCACCTTCAATATCCTGCACCGCCTTGCAGCGTGTGCAGACGAGGTGATGATGCGGTTCAAGATTTCCTTCCACCAGAAGCGTGGAGGCGCGTGGGCTCACTTCCCGCAACAGTCCATGCTCCACGAATAGCCGCAAGTTGTTGTAGACAGTGGCTAAAGATATGGATGGGGTTCTGCGACGGACTTCTGCGTATACAGCCTCAGCCGAGTGGTGACCGGGGGTGCTCAACACAGCTTCATAGATGACTTGCCGCTGATGCGTAGCCGCCAAGCCACATTTCCAAGCCAGATCACGAAATTGTTGGTGAGCTGTTTGCACTGGGAATAGTTCCTAGATGAGATTGATTATAATCTAAGAATCATTCACAAAGAGAAAAATCTGGGGAGCTTTCTACGTTGGGGAAGCGAGACGACCCTATTCCGTCAACCGCTTCGCTCTTGCGTCATGGTACTTCTCACGATGGGTTCAGGCCTATGCGCACTCTTCCGAGGCTTCCATTTCGGTGGCCTGAGGATCGGCCTCAGGAACCTTGGCCCGAGCCTTCTGCTCTCCGCGGCGGATCAGCACAATTGCTCCCAATATCGCCACCGAAGCGAGAACCACACGCAGCGACAAAGGCTCGTGTGCCAGCCACCATCCTAGAATGACCGCCACTATCGGATTCGCATACGTGTGAGTCGCCACCAGCGCGGGTGGAACTCTCTGCAGCAACCATGTGTAGGCCGTAAACGCTATTACCGACCCGAACGTGATCAGGTATCCCAGCCCAAACACTGACCGCAGCGTGATGCTCGACCAGTGCGTCTGCTGGAACTCACCGGTAACTCCAGCCGCGATTAACAACATCGCCGCTCCGCACAGAGTCGGCAGAGCCGTCCGCCCCAGAGCGTCAGACGGTAGATTGAGCCGGGGCGAGACCACTACGCCCATCGACCACGACAGCGAACCGATCAGCACGGCCAGCAATCCCCAGAGGCTCGAGCCTTTCATCGTTAGTTCGACCCCAGTAAGCATCGCCACGCCCACCACGCCCAGCCCCAATCCCAGGGCGCTCAGCACGCTAATCTTCTGCTGTCCCATCATCCAGCCCAACACCAGGATGAACATCGGCTCCGTTGCGATCAACAACGCGGCCAGTCCAGATCCCACATACTGCTCCGCCCAATGCAGCGTTCCGTGTCCCACAAGAAAGAAGAGCGCGCCGACAACAAGCCCCGCGATCCATTGCTGCCGCGTCGGCCGAAAGCCTCGCCACCAAGCCCACACCAGCATGATCGTACCGGCCGCTGAATGCCGGATCCCCGCCGTCACTAGAGGCGGAATTGTCTCCACCGCATACCGGATTGCGAGATACGTCGACCCCCAGATGAGATAGATGGCGACAAAAGCGAGCGCCAATTTAATGGCGTGAGTCCGATCTGGCGACTTCGCGCGTGCGCGTGGTTTGGGAACGATCACAGGCCTGCCTCCAATATGAATCATGTGCCCGCTGCGAAGAAGCGACTTTATTTGTTCGGATTGATCGAGAAACATAACATAACCTCTAAAAACAATATCACCGGTTACCGCTAGCATAAAAAACTCGCGCCTAACTTGTCAAGTTAATTTTGATAGTTATATGATTGATTTCCGAAGGAGTAAGGCAGACCCGCGAATGTCCAGCAGCAAACCAACTGAGAACAGATCTTCGCGTTTTGAGCTGATCGCCGGCGCAGTCTGCCTGGATTTCGTCAACACGCTGGACGATCGCCCCAGCCGGCCGAAGGAACTGTTGAAGAGCTACAGCGATTTTCTGGATTTCTGTCGCGATGCTGAACTCATTTCGCGGCGTCAGGCAGAACAGCTTGCAGTTCCCGGTCATCAGCTTCTCCGTGCGGCGAATCACGCTTTGTCGTTGGCAATTGAGATGCGCGAAGCAATGTACGGTGTTTTTGAGGCAGTGGCCAGGAACCTGCCCATTCCAAGATCCGCGCTGGATCAGCTGAACGAGCACATCCAAAATGCCTCGCGACACATGCGGCTTGCGCCCGCCAAGGGGCATTTCGTTTGGGAATTCGAGAGCACCGATGCTGACAATCCATTCGAGGCCGTTCTGTGGCCGATTGCGCGCTCGGCAGCTGATCTGCTAGCGTCCGATCAGCTTCCTTTCGTGCGCATGTGCTCATCGGAAACCTGCCAGTGGTTTTTTCTCGACAGCACAAAGAACCATCGCCGCCGTTGGTGCGACATGACAAAATGCGGCAACCGCGATAAAGTGCGTAGATTCTATGCGCGCAAGAAACATCTTTCTGCCTGAAGAGATGCTGACCGAGTCATGTTTTCGAAGTACATGTCGACGCCGGGAATCCGATAAAACGCTGATTTTGGGAGCTTTCCGATGACTTCTCGCTTTCTCGTAATCCTTCTGCTGACGCTATCTGTATCGGCCCAAACCGTCGTCCACTACACAGCCACCAACGCCAACGTAAAGTACCTATTCGCGACGTCTGAGCCGGTCGCCCATCTAAACTCCGGCGACATCCTCGACACCAATACGCTCGACTGCTTCGGCAACGCAATCCAGAAGCCCGGTGACAAGCTCAGCCAAGTCAAGGGCGACAACCCGCTGACCGGACCGTTCTACGTCGAAGGCGCCGAACCCGGTGACACTCTCGCCGTCAAGATTCTCTCGCTCGAGGTCGATAGCGATACGGGCGTGGGCGCCTTCGCTCCGGGATTCGGCGCGCTGAACGAAACCAACTACACGCCAATGCTGCATGAGTCGCTGCCTGAAAAGATCTGGTTCTATCACATCGACCATGCGGCGAACACCGGGACGTTTAAGGCGCTCGATTCCGACTTCTCGGTGAAGATTCCTTTGCACCCATTCTTCGGCTGCATTGGCGTCGCTCCCGCCGAGGGCGAAGCCCGCAGCTCCGTGGTTCCCGCTGAATTCGGCGGCAACATGGATTCTCCCGAGGCCAGCGTCGGCAACACGGTTTATTTCCCGGTCAACGTCAAGGGCGGCCTTTTCTACATTGGCGACGGCCACGCCGCCATGGGCGATGGAGAAATCGCCGGCACCGCCATCGAAGTTCCTCTGAAAGCCCGCGTGCAATTGAGCGTCCTCAAGAGGCGAACCATCGCCTGGCCGCAGTTCGAAAACGACGACGCCATCATGACCGTCGGCGCTTACCGCCCCCTCGACGACGCCCTCCGCATCGCCTTCACCGAGCTCGTACACTGGATCCACAAAGATTACGGCCTCTCGGAACTCGATGCCTATGAACTGCTCTCACAAGTTGGCAAGATTCATCTGAACGAAATGGTCGATCCCAACTACGTGATCGTAGCCTCCATCCAAAAGAAATATCTACCCCCGAAGAAGAGGTGAAGACTGCCTCCGGTACCGTGGAAGAGCGGCGCTTCAGCGTCGCGTCAAGTCTCCAATAAGGGTTGGGCTTTAGCCCCAGATTCGTATCAGGGTATGCCTTCAGGCATACCACTGGTTCGCACATTCCATTCGCGCTTTATGCGCTGCTCTTCAGAAACTAGCATTCGGTGTTACGATTTTACTGATTCGACTCTGAGGCTCCGCATGGCCGCGCGTTCTTACACTCCGAACCCGAACCCTTGGCCCGAATTGCCGCTCGAAGCCTGGCAGGACACCTACGCCACCCTCCACATGTGGACCCAGATCGTCGGAAAAGTGCGCCTCGCCCTCAGCCCGCGCGTCAATCACTGGTGGGAAGTTCCGCTCTATGTCAACGCGCGCGGGCTCACCACCTCCGCAATCCCCTACGGGGACGGCATTTTCGAAGTCCAATTCGATTTCATAGACCACAAGCTAATCATCCAGACCAGTTGGGGATCATCGAAAGCGCTGCCCCTCAAGCCGCAATCGGTCGCCGACTTCTATGCCGCCTTCATGTCCGCGCTCAAGTCGCTCGGCGTCACAGTGAGAATTTGGACAATACCCCGCGAGGTGCCGAATCCCATCCCCTTCGAAAACGACACGCAGCATGCGTCTTACGATCCCGAGTACGCGCACCGCCTCTGGCAGATCCTGATCCTGTGCGAAAATATTTTCGCGGAATTCCGCGCCCGGTTCATCGGCAAAGACAGTCCGGTGCATTTCTTCTGGGGAAGCTTCGACCTCTGCGTGACGCGCTTCTCCGGACGCCGCGCCCCCGAAAGAGCCGGCGCCGACTCGATCACCCGCGAAGCCTATTCCCACGAAGTCATCAGCGCGGGATTCTGGCCCGGCGCCGGTTATAAGGGTCCGGCGTTTTACGCCTACGCCGCTCCCGAGCCCATTGGTTTTGCAACCCAACCAATACAGCCTGAAGCGGCTTTTTATGATCCACAACTGAAAGAATTCTTGTTGATGTATGACGATGTTCGCCGCGTCCCTTCGCCTCGCGAAGCGCTACTAAGTTTTCTGCAAAGCACATATGAAGCGGGAGCGAACCTGGCGAAGTGGGATCGCAACGAACTGGAAAGAAGTTAGTTGGTTGTGCCTTGCATTCGCGAAAACAACCTTCGCTCAGGATGCCTGGCCGGGAGATAGAAATGCCAAAAAAGTGCAAGCATCTGGATCAGATCAAGATCACAACCACGGACAAGCACGTTTGCGAAGACTGCGTAAAAATCGGCGACACTTGGGTTCACCTTCGCATGTGCATGTCCTGCGGGCATGTGGCTTGCTGTGATTCGTCGAAGAACAAGCACGCCACCAAACACTTCCATCACACCAGCCACCCCGTCATGCGCTCGGTGGAGCCCGGAGAAGACTGGATTTGGTGCTATGTTGATGAAATAATCGCTGGAGCGGTAGCGGCATAGGGCTCGGCGAGGACGCCACTTCAGTTGCTCTAGAAAGGTCTACTGCGGAACCGGCGTTAGCAGAAACCCGTGTTCCGTACCGTTAAACACACCTTCGCCGGTAATTTGTCCGCGCGCATTGATCGAACTGGCGATGGTAAGAGACCAACCGCTGTTCGCAGGGATCAGTTGATTCAGGTCCAGCATGCCCGTTTGGCGGGTCCAAATAAAGGCCGCAAACCCTGACCATCCGACGACCTGGCCCGCATCATTAAGGGCAAACGCAGTGCTGTCGCCCGCGCCCTGCAGCATCCCCAGGCTCTCTACGGTGTGGTTTTTATCGTTTTGCCAAAGCGTGGCGATGCTGCCCACGCCCCCGACAGCCTGACCCAAATCATTAACGCCGTTCGCGGAAGCACTCGGCAATTGCCCGGGCAGCATGGGCAACGCCTGCAGGCCTGTCGACGGAGTCCACAAGACGCCATACGGATTGCCATCAGCAGCGTCTGCATCGCCAACCACCACGCCCTCAACGTTGATCGCGAATCCCTGACTGTACGTTCCGCCGGGAAGGGTACCTAAGTCTTGAACCCCGCCTTTACTCCAAATAGCAGCATGCACGGCACCGCCGCCGAAACTGGCAAAGCCCGCTATCTGCCCCAAGTCATTGATGCCAGTTGCCTGACCAATGCCCAAGACCTGAAGTTTTCCATGGCTCCACAATACTGCGCGAGCGGCAGCCAATGGGGGGCTAGGATACGAGTAGCCGACGACATCTCCTAGTGAGTTAATGCCTTTAGCCACGCTGAAGTCGCTGGCTGGAGGAATAGCGCCAAGGTCCACAAGTCCCGCCCGTTGACTCCAGCGAAATCCATGTGCGTTGAAATTGGCGAAACGGGCATAGCCGGCAATCTGACCGATTACATTGACCGCGTTGCCTTGACTAACGGCCCCTCCGGAGAACAAGCCCAAGTCAGTGACGGTATATTTCTGTGCTAGTGCCAGCGGCGCCAGAATCAAGATCGACGCCCAGATCACGCATCGCTTGCCGATCGTCATATTGCACCTCGACAAAAAATCTACAGCTTGTCGTCTACTTCGAAACCGGCGTCAACAGAAAACCGTGCTGTGTTCCATTGATGTTGCCCTGGCCGACAATCTGTCCGCCTGCGTTAATGGAAGTGGCAATAACGAGATGCCAACCCGAATTGCTTGGAATCAGGGTATTCAGGTCCAGCATGCCGGATTGTTGAGTCCAGATAAAAGCAGCGCCACCCGACCAACCCACCACCTGACCGAGATCGTTGATCGAAAAGGCAGAACTCCAATTTTCGGTCAACGTGCCCAGGCTCTGCACGGTATGCTGTTTATTGTTCTGCCAGAGAACTGCGAGATTGCCGGAGCCTCCGACGATTTGCCCCAGATTGTTGATTCCGTTCGCCGAACCGTCGTAGTCACTCGCCATTAGCCTGGGCAGCGGTTGCATGCCGATCGCCTTGTTCCACACGACACCGTGTGAACTGTCGTCCTGAGCCAAAGAGTATCCGACGACCTCGCCTTGAATGTTGATAGCTATGCCGGTACTGTATCCGCCGGGGAGCGATCCGAGATCCTGAATGCCTCCGGTCTTCGTCCAGAGCACGGCATGTACTCCAATGCCGGTACCGTTAGAAAAGCCAGTAATCTCGCCGAGATCGTTGATTGCGTTGGCCTGGCTTTGGCTCCCCCCCGGCAGCGTGCCTAAGTCTCCGAACTTACCATCGCCGTGGCTCCACAGAACTGCATGCGCATACTGGGTCCGGGTGTTGTAGTCGGAATACCCCACGATATCTCCAAGCGAATTGATGCCTTGGGCTACGCTAAAATTCGTCTTTGGAGGAATCGATCCCAGATCAACCAGACCGCTCTTCTGCGTCCAAAAGAACCCGTGAGCGTTGAAATTCGCGAAGCGAGCATAGCCCGCGACTTGGCCCACGACGTTGATAGCCTGACTCTGGCTCACGTTGCCACCAGGGAATGCTCCCAAGTCAGTAACGCTATACTGCTGAGCGGCGGTCAGCGAAACCATGGCAAGCACAAGGGCTGAGCACAATGATAGGCGCGTGCAGATTGACATATTTGACCTCGATTTGTGTTTCAGTTTCTTCGAAAACCGCAATTGAGCTACGTCCTTCGCTGCATGGGCGCTCGACTCTCGCGGCAATCCCCTAGTGGATCGGCGTAAGTAAAAACCCGTGCTGCGTGCCCTTGATGTTACCTTGACCCACAATCTGCCCCACCGCATTGATGGAAGTGGGCAGGGTCAGTTGCCATCCGGAGTTGGCTGGAATCAGCGTATTCAAGTCCACCATGCCTGTCTTTTTTGTCCAGATGAAAGCGGCACCGCCGGACCAACCAACAACCTGGCCGACATCGTTGATGGCAAAAGCAGTGCTCCAACCCGCGCCGGATAGAACGCCGAGGCTTTGCGGAGTGTGATTTTGATTGTTTTGCCACAGAACTGCAACGTTGCCGGAGCCTCCGACGACTTGGCCCAAATTATTGATGCAGTTCCCGGAGGCGCTAGAGTCTTTCACTTTCAACATCGGGAGTGCTCTCAAGCCAGTGGATTTGTTCCACAAAATGGCGTGCCATATCCCATCGTTGGTTTGTGAAAAGCCGGTGACCTCGCCCTCAACATTGATGGCGATCCCCTGAGCGTATCCGCCAGAGAGCGCGCCCAAGTCCTGAATACCACCGTTCTCGCGCCACACTACGGCATGCATCGAGTTGCCTGCGCTGTTGGAGAAGCCAGCTATCTGGCCGGTATCGTTGATGCCATTGGCTTGGCTGTAAGTTCCGCCAGGCAGTGTCCCGAGGTCAACAAACGTTCCGGTTGAGTGATGCCAGAGGACGGCATGTTCTTCCTGCAACTCGTTGTAATCGGAATAGCCAACAATATCGCCGACCGAATTGATTGCCTGCGCCACGCTAAAATTGATCTTTGGAGGAATCGATCCGAGGTCGACAAGTCCGGTCTTCTGAGTCCAGTAAAACCCGTGAGCGTTGTAATTTGAGAAGCGCGCGTAGCCGGCCACCTGGCCGGCGACATTGATCGCCTGGCCCTGACTCACGGAGCCGCCCGGAAACGTGCCGAGATCAAGAATGCTGTACTGTTGTGCCCGAGCCAGCGATACTACGAAAACGAGGACTGCCGTGCATAGCGGAAGTCGCGTGAATGACATACTCACCTCGATTGCCTGACGCTCACGGACACGCCAGCTGGCAATCTGCAGCGTAGGTTGGGAGTCCGACCGACCGCGCCCAAGAAACGCATGCGGTAGCCGAAAGCGCGATGATTATCCTCCCGGGAGTGCCTGCGGTCAAGGGCGGTTCGTACAATTAACAGTACATTGACTTTTCCTAGCCGAAGGAGAGGTGTGGGGGAGGGACCAAAGAGGCGGGGGAAAATTGAAAGGGCCGTGACCTTGGTTATGCTCTAGCCGCCAGCTCCTGCGAGGGAGCCAACCGCGTGGACGCATGCACCGTCACAGCCCCTTGATGCGATCACTGTTTTCACAGTCCCAAACCCCAACTGCATCCTCGCAGAGCCGTCGGTTTTTTCAGGTTTGGCTGTCTGGCAAGTTGCCTCGCCGGACTGATCACCCAGTCTAGTTCGGGTCAGCAAGATTTATTTCGCTGTCCCTTTCGACCGTCGACGAAACCAACCTTAACAGAGGGTTAACAAAAGTCAACGCAAACTATCGGTGCAATCGAGAATGTCTACCCTGTGAATATTTGAGCATGCAAGCTATTGTGATCGTGCAGGTTATGAATCCAGCGCTCCAATTCATCCGCGATTTTCACAGAATGTTGCACAGTGTTAAATCGAGAACAAAATCCGAACGGAAATGCAGAATCGTCTTGACGCAGAATAATTCCGGGCGCATCTTGCTACTAGCAGAAAAGAATTCCTGATGTCAGAACTGGTGGCCTATGTGGACGGTGGCTCTCTGGGAAATCCCGGGCCATCCGGTATTGGGGTAATTATCGATGGCTGCGAAAGCGGCCCTATCCGCATCGCCAAGTGGATCGGCCATCAGGATAACAACGTTGCCGAGTACATGGCCCTGCTCGAAGCGCTGCAGTGCGCTGTCTCGTTGAAAGCCAAAGCGCTTCACGTTTATTCGGATTCTCAGGTCGTGGTCCGCCAGATGCGCGGCGAGTATTCCTGTCGCAGTTCCCGCCTCTACTCTTTGCATTGGACCTGCCGTAAACTGGCTCGCGACCTCGCCTTCTCCATCTCGCACGTTCCTCGTGAAAATAATGCAGAGGCCAACCGGCTGGCGAACACTGCAGTGCGTCAGAGGGCTCTAGTGCAGGTCAGCAGCTAAGGTCACTGCCAGCTGCGAGCCCGGGGTGCCTCTTCTAGCACTATCGGCCTACAACTTTCGCGTGGTCAGATTCTTGACACCACAGCCGCCCCGAGCGAGACTCGAATCATTGCTTTACTGAAAATTGAGGCGCGTCTCGACCGCTAGCCGGACTCTGTGTATGTCGGTCGATGCAGGCCTCGAACGGGATCGGCAGGCGCACCATGAATCGTCAAATTCTCGACCCCAGTTCCGCACCTGCCGCGGTGGCGGGAAGCATGCCGGGAACCGTCGCACGCCGATCCATGACAGCGAGCGTCTCAGCGGGAATCGCCGCGGCCAACTCCCACCTGCCGAAGCTCTTCGAACCAGCGCTCCAGTTTTCGCCCGAAGACAGCCGGCATACGCTCATCGAGATGGCTGGCCGCGATCTCGATGCCTCCCTTCAGCTGCTGGCCGAGCGCGCCCAATACATCACCGCCGCCACTGGCGCTGCGATCGCTTTGCGACGCGGTGAACACCCCGACATGCTCTGCCGCGCCAGTGCCGGCTCGAATGCACCCGAACTCGGCGCGATTCTCTCCATGGAATATGGACTATCGGGGGAAAGCGTCCGCACGCGCCAGATCCTGCGCTGCGATGACGCCGAGCGCGATCCCCGAGTCAACCACGAGGCCTGCCACCGTTTGGGTATCGCATCGGTAGTGGTGATGCCAATTCTTAGCGACGGCCAGGTGTTCGGCGTCTTCGAACTTCTTTCCGGTAGGCCCCGGGCCTTCGACGAGCGCGATCTTTCAGCCCTGCAAAGGCTGAGTGAGATGGTGGAACTCGCCGTAAAATACGCCGTCGCGGCTCATGCCATGCCGCCGGTTCAAGAGCCGGCGGTCGAGCCCGGGTCTCTGGTTTTTTTCGACGCAGATGATTTGGAGGAACTGGATCTTTCGGATGACAGTGGAGCTGGCGACTCGATCACGAGTGAGGCGGAGAAACAAACCGTCTCGCTTGAATTGAAGGCTGAGGAAGCAAAATCATCCGAGTCAAGCCTTCAAGAATTAAGAGCTAAAGAGGCAAAGTCTGAATCGGACAAGGAAGTGCCCGCACCCACGCCTCCTTTCAAAAAGCTTCTCTTTTGGACCGCTGCCACCCCAGCCCAAGAAACCACTCGGCCCGCCGAGACCACTCTTCCAGTCTCTGTGCCCCCAGTGTTAAGAAATCTGCAGAAATGCGAGGCATGTGGTTTTCCGGTATCCCAAAGCCGCACCTTCTGCGTCGAATGTGAAGAAAAACAATGGCGAGGGCAACTGCCTCGCCCGCAGGCCACAACAGCGGCCACAGCACAACCGGCCCCGAAATTGGAATCGCGAATCAATATGCCAGCTGCGGCTTCTGACGTAACAGCTGCTTCTTCTGCCGCCTCTGTCCCTGAAGTATCAAAATCAATGCCTGCAATTCCCACAGCGGCGTCTGCTGAGACGCAAACCCACCTTCAGGTGGGTCTTACTCCCGACGCACCCACGAGCGTCGTGGCCTCCTACGACTCCACTCCATTCCTGAGTTCTGCAATTGATTCCCAATCCTGGTTCGCCGCAAACAAGTACGTCCTTGGAACGCTGTTGATCGTCGCGATCGTTATAAGTGCCATCGCTTTGCTCCGCTGAAAATTTTCGCAGTGTCTTCCTCTTTTCCCTCCGCGACGGATTACAATTCCTTTCCTGACTTTCACGGTCATCCTCGGAGAATTCATCGTGCCTCGTCTTATGCGCTGCTGCTTCCTGAGCCTGCTACTCACCGCCGCCGCCGCTCAAACCTCCGAGCAGCATACCGCGCGCTATCTCGAATCCGTCCGCAAACAGCCGCAATTGCTCTTATCGTTTCTGCACGAGTTTCCCAAGGGCGCAGACCTGCACAACCATCTCGACGGCGCACTCTATGCTGAAGATCTCATCGATTTTGCTGTCGACGGCGGCCTCTGTGTCGACCGAACATCGTCGCACCTAATCGCACAGCCCTGTGACCCTTGCGATCATTCCAGCGCCAAACCCGCTGCGCGCTGCAGCTATGACGATCAAGTTCTGTACAACCAGTTGATCGATGCCTGGTCCATGCGGAACTGGAGCCCGGGAAGCGAATCCGGTCACGACCACTTTTTCGCCTCCTTCGACAAATTCGCGCTGGCGTCGCACACCCATGTGGCTGAAGCCATTGCCGCAGCCACGAATCGGGCTGGCTTGGACCATCTGCAATACGTTGAGTTCATGCACACCGCCGATGGCGGCGCGGCTGCGAAGGTCACGGCAAAAGTGGAATGGAACCCGGACTTCGCCAAAATGCGCGAAGCGCTTCTGGCCGCCGGCATAAGGGATGTAGCCACGGAAACGAGCAAGAAGCTGTCGGCCGAAGATGCTCGAGCCAAAGAAATTCTGAAGTGTGAAACGGCGGATGCCTCCCCCGGATGCGGCGTTACCGTCCGATATCTTTATCAAGTGCTGCGCGGCTTGCCCCATGAAATCGTTTTCGCGCAAATTCTTCTGGGATTCGAACTCGCCTCATCCGATCCGAAATTTGTTGGCCTGAATCTGGTCATGCCCGAAGATTGGTACGTTCCGATTCACGACTTCAGCGAGCACATGGAAATGCTCGACTATCTGCACAGCGCTTACCCGAAAGTTCACATCACGCTGCACGCTGGCGAACTCGCTCTGGGCTTAGTCCCGCCGGAGGATCTCACCTTTCACATTCGGGCCTCCGTCGAACGCGGCCACGCTGAGCGCATTGGCCACGGCGTTTCCGTCATGCAGGAAAAAGATCCCATCGGCCTGATTCGTGAAATGGCGGAGAAGAACGTGCTTGTCGAAATCGCGCTGACTTCAAACGACCTGATTCTCAGAGTAAGCGGCGATGACCATCCGCTCCCGATTTATATGAAGTACGGTGTTCCAGTTGCGCTCGCGAGCGACGACGAGGGCGTTTCCCGCTCCGACCTCACGCACGATTACTTGCGCGCCGTCTGGAGCTATCATCTCTCCTACGTCGACCTCAAACGCCTGGCGCGGCAGAGTGTGGAGCACAGCTTTCTGCCTGGCCAAAGTCTATGGACTGATACCAAACTAGTTTTTCGCATGGCGTCGGCTTGTCTTGGGGACCTTGCCGGAGCCGAAACCCCCTCAGCACGATGCGGCGAATTTCTCGCCACCAGCGAACGCGCGCGCATGCAGTGGAAGCTGGAAGAGGAGTTTGTGAAGTTTGAGAAGAAGTATTAGATCGTTCCAGCGCCGTCGTAGCGCCACCGCCTTTGGAGGCCATTGTTGCCCCGCAAGCCGCGAACTCTGATAGCCTCACCGCTCGCATGGCAGATGACCGCCTCGCCGCTCGCACATCCTATTGTGCCCGTTCTGGCCGAGCGTGGCGGCACTCAACTGCGCACGCCATTGCCGGTCGTGGTGGTCGACACTCGAGAGCAGATTCCGTTTTCCTTTCGGCGATTCAAGGGCTGGTTCGGCGGCGTCGAAATGCGAGCGCTCCCTCTCGGAGACTACAGTGTGGCGGGGATGGAAGATTCCTGCGTGGTGGAGCGCAAAGATCTTTCCGACCTGGTCTGCTCCTTTACAGAAAACCGGACCGTATTTGTAAAGCGCCTGCGCCGCATGAGCGAACTTCCCTACAGCCTGCTGGTGATTACCGCGCCACTCAGCCAGGTCAAGAGCGCTTACTCTTACGGTCGGGGAGACCCGAACCGGGTCACGCAGTCTCTGATCGCTGTGCTCGCGGGTTTGCGCCTCCCTTTTATTTGTACCGAGACGCACGAACTCGGTGAGGAAATCGTAGCGTCTTATCTCTATCAAACATTTTTATATGATTGGTTGGAACGCAACGGCCATGGCCGATATCTGGCGGACGACGACCTGTAAACCTTATGCCCGATCCATTCACTCTCGCCGAAACTGCCGCGCAGTCTGTGCTGCAACGCACGTCGTTGCGTCCCAAGATCGGTCTTGTTCTCGGTTCGGGCCTTGGCAGCTTCGCCGACTCCCTAACTGACGGCACGCGAATCCCTTTCGCCGAAATACCCTCGTTCCCGCTTTCCACTGCCATCGGCCACGCCGGAAAGCTTGTGATCGGCAAGGCCGGCGACATCCCGGTCGCTGCCATGCAAGGGCGCGTGCATCTCTATGAAGGATATTCGCCGCAGGAAGTTGTTCTCCCCATGCGTGTTTTCGCTGGCATGGGAATTCGCGCCGTGATTCTCACTAATGCGGCTGGCGGAATTAACTTGAACTATCAGCAAGGCGCGCTCGTGCTGATCCGTGACCACATCAATTTGCAAGGCAACAATCCGCTGGCCGGACCCAACGACGACCGCTTCGGCCCGCGCTTTCCCGACATGACTCACGCCTACGCGAAAGAATATCGCGCGATTGCAAAAGAAGAAGCCGCCAGGCTGGGAATGACTTTGCACGAGGGCGTCTACGCAGCCCTGCTCGGACCCAGCTACGAAACTCCGGCAGAAATTAACTCTCTGCGCATCATCGGCGCCGACTTGGTCGGGATGTCCACGGCCTTCGAGGTGATCGCCGCGCGCCACATGGGAATTAGAGTGCTCGCCATCTCATGCGTCACCAATATGGCGGCGGGAATTCTCGATCGACCCCTCTCGCACCAGGAAGTAATGGAAACCGGCGAGCGTGTGAAAACCAGCTTCGAGGCGCTGCTCCGCGCAGTGCTGCCAGGCATTCAGAGCGATCTGGGAATGGCTTCGCAGTAGCTGTTGTCATCCCGAGCGACGCGAGGGACCCTGGTGTTTGTTCGCCCCATAAGACCAGGCGCCGCAAGCCGGAACCAAGATCCCTCGCTTCGCTCGAGATGACAAGTATCTCTGCGGCGGCTTTACTTTCCTGCCCGCGAAATAAACAATTCCACCGGCGGCTTCACTCCATACACCGCGGCGAAACTTCCCTGATTCACCGCCAGAGCGAAATGTCCCCGCGAGTCGATATAGAGCAGCGGTTGCCCCAGTGCCACGTCGCTGAAAGTGCGCACGAACTTGATCTTCATCTCTTTTGGGCCGATCTTCACCGGAATCTCCTGCCCGCGTTGGTATCCCAGCTTCAGAAAATCGTCCGCATCCAGATTCGTTACCAAGTTCCCAAACGGACCGTCGGTCGCGATCACCTCCGCTACAACTCCCCGCTCGTCGAACTGCGGGGTCCTTAAATTCAGGTGAACGAGCGATGCAACCGACATCTCGGGGCCAACTTTCCTCCAGTCGTCTCCGTGAGCGAGGTGCGCTCCCACGGGAGAAAAAATGTCGCGCCCATGAAATGTCGCAGACAACTCCGTTCCGATCATCCAATCCGGATTCGTGATTTCGCGCACCGCTTCGATCCCGTCGCGATGCTCCACCAGCGTGATCAACCCGTTATCCGGCAGCACGAAATATTGTCCGCGCTGGGACTTGGCCACAATCGCTTTCCGCGGGCTGCCCACGGTCGGATCGACCACAACTACAAAGACCGTTCCCGACGGATAGAAAGGAGTTGCCCCATACAAAAAACGCGCGCCATCGAGAATGGAAAACGGTGTGACTTGATGCGTGAGGTCGACGATGCGCACCTCCGGCATGATCGAATACATGACTCCACGGCAGATCGCGACCGAATCATCGACCTCGCCGAAGTCGGTCATGAACACAATCGTCGGAGGATATTTTGCGCTCTGCGCGCCCGCCAACGTCGCCAGAGTTAGCAAAAGCATCAGGAACATTGCGGGAAGGGCGCGGCTTTGAGCCCAGCCGTCCAGTCTCAATAGGCACGATGAAAACTCTAATCCGGCAAGGTTCTCCGCACTTTCAACCTTTTGACAAACCGCGTCGCGCCAAGACGTATCAACCATTCGGATCTGTCTCTCCGGATCCATCTTTCCAGATTTGGTCTCCTACTCAGTTTTGCAGTGTACAGGCCAGCCAGAATACTCGGAGTCGATGGTAAGTCGCAAATTCGACGTGCTTCCTGGCCCACCCGACTATAATGTCTTGTTATTTCGCAGCACGACCGCAAGGAGGTCTTCATGCCTGCCGCTATCCCCGAGAAATATCGCGATCTGTTTCAGAAGCGCGCCTTTGCCAGTCTGGCCACGCTCATGCCCGATGGCCGCCCGCAAGTCACGCCCGTGTGGTGCGACTTCGACGGCGAACACGTCCTGTTCAACTCCGCCAAAGGCCGCCAGAAGGATAAAAACGTCCGTCGCGACCCACGCGTTTCTGTGGCCGTAATCGACCCGGAAAATCCCTATCGCTATCTGGAAATTCGCGGCACCGTAGTCGAGATCACCGAAGAAGGCGCCGACGCCCACATCAACAAAATGGCTAAAAAATATCTGGGCGTCGACAAATATCCCTACGGACAGCCCGGCGAGGTGCGTGTGATTTATAAGATCAAGCCCGAACACGCCCAGGTCATGGGGTAACACCCGCGGGGCAAGAATTTCGAATCGGGTAAGGTGGTATCAGTACAGGCCTCGATTTGAAAGGTTTCGTATCAGAGCACGCCTCGAAGTGCCGTCAAGGAGGCGGGCTGGATGCGCCTTTAGGCGATAGGGTTCGCAGCCGCGCCGGGAGTCTCTCTGATTCGCACCTACAACCTCTGCTTCCTCGGTTTCGGCAACGTTAATCGCACGCTTGTGGAACTGCTCCGCAACCGCGAGCAGGAGCTCCGTGAGCGCTACGAAATTTCGTTTCGCATCACCGGGGTGGCATCGCGGCGATTGGGATGGATTGCAGATGCTGGAGGGTTAGATACCTCAATCTTGGGTTCCCTAAGTACTGATTCGGCTGCCGGCATTTCGGGGAAAGGAGTGTCCGCGCCACACAATCGCACGCCCAGTGAGGTCCGCACCTGGCTTGCCGCTGCCCTGGCCGACGTTCTCTTCGAGGCCACCTCGCTCAACATCGACTCGGGCCAGCCGGCCGTTGAGCACATTCGCGCGGCCCTGACTCACGGAGCACACGCCATCACGGCCAACAAAGGCCCCATCGTCTACGCCTACCACGAACTCCGCACCTTAGCCGCGTCGAGAAAGAAGCGCTTTCTCTTCGAATCGACTGTGATGGATGGAACCCCTATTTTTTCCCTATTCGATCAATTGCCCGCGATCCACCTGCAGGGCTTTCACGGCATCTTGAATTCGACGACCAACGTGATCCTCAGTGAAATGGAGCAAGGCCTCGCCTTCGACGACGCCCTGAAAAAAGCGCAGGCTCTCGGCATAGCGGAGACCGACGCCACCTACGACATCGACGGATGGGACGCCGCTGTAAAAACGGCAGCCCTCATCACCGTGCTTATGAATATTCCTATCAACGTGAACGAAATCGAACGTGCAGGGATTGGCGGACTAGGTGGAGAAGTCGTACGCGCCGCCAGAAAAGAAGGTCATCCTTACAAGCTGGTCTGCCGCGCGAAAAAAACAAAGAAGGGAGTCACGGCCAGCGTTCGACCTGAACAAATCCCGCTTACCGATCCCATGGCGCAAATCGGCGGCACGTCGTCATACGTTTATTTCGAAACCGACATCTTCCCCGGCTTGGCCATGACCGAGGAGAATCCCGGTTTGTATGCAACCGCCTACGGTATGCTAGCGGATTTTGTGAGAGCAGCAACCAGTTAAGCCGCGTGGGCAAGATAAAATGGCGAAGGGTATTTATCGATCGACGGCTTTACCCCCTGAGTGCGCGTGATTTCGATGAATGAGCCGACTGACAAATTCGCCTCACTGGACACCGCGGAGTATCTCTATCTCCGCGGAATCTCAGAGCCGCGCGACAACGCGGTACGTGTCATTGTCCAAGAAGCGACGGTTAATCGCGCTAAGACCAACTCGCTCGAATTGCCGGGCCTGTCAGGACTACCGGCAGATTTTTCCGCATCTATCAAAAATCGCATCTACTGGAGCATATCGCCCGAAATACTGGCGGCCATTTCGAGCCAGTTCAACACTACAAAACCATATGCCTGAACCACATTATCGATGTTGTCTCGACCAAGGTTCCGGAGATCGAAATCCCTGATGGCGTCGAACCAAAGCCGTCCCCACCTACGGTCAGTGAGACAGTCTACCTGATAGAACTAAATGATTATGATGCCGACCACAGAAGCCGCTTCCGCCCTCGACCTCACCCACGTCCGCACCCAATTCCCCTCACTCGCCCAAACCGTCAACGGACATCCCGCCGCCTTTCTCGACGGCCCCGGCGGAACGCAAGTTCCGCAACGCGTCGTCGACGCAATCTCCGATTATCTCGGCCGCGACAACGCCAACACCGGCGGAGCCTACTCCATCAGCCGCCACACCGACGCCATGCTCGCCGATGCCCGCACGGCGATGGCCGACTTTCTCAATTGCGCCGCAGACGAAATAGTCTTCGGCCCCAACATGACGACGCTCACCTACGCCATGTCCCGCGCCATCGGACGGGATCTCGGCCCCGGCGACGAAATTCTCGTCACCCGGCTCGATCACGACGCCAACGTTTCCCCTTGGCTCGCGCTCGAGGAAAAGGGCGTGACTATCCGCTGGGCTGAAATTCACAAAGAAGATTGCACTCTCGATGTCGAAGACCTTGCCGCAAAGCTCAGCTCTAAAACCAGGCTGGTCGCCGTCGGCTATGCCTCGAACGCTGTCGGCACCATCAATCCAGTCAAAGAAATCGTCCGCCTAGCCCACTCAACCGGAGCCTTGGCCTACGTCGATGCCGTCCACTACAGCCCGCACGGCCTGATTGATGTGGCCGCGCTGGACTGCGATTTCCTCGTTTGCTCCACGTATAAATTCTTCGGCCCGCACATGGGCGTGCTCTTTGGGAAGCGGGAGCATCTTGCCCGCCTGCGCCCCTACAAAGTTCGCCCGCTTGCCGACGCCGCTCCCAACCGCTGGGAGTGGGGCACACTCAACCACGAATGCATCGCCGGCATCACGGCCTGTGTCGAGTACGTTGCGGACCTCGGACGCAGGGTACATCCGGAGGCGCGCACGCGCCGAACGGCGATTGTCGCCGCCTTCGAAGCTATCCGTCGCTACGAGCGCCATTTGATGGAGCGTTTGATCGACGGATTGGGAAAAATTCCAAAGTTAACGATCTACGGCATTACGGACCCCACTTGTTTCGACTGGCGCTGCCCGACGATCGCTTTGCGGGTGATCGACCAGACAAAAGACACAACTCCGCTCGCCCTCGCCACGAAATTGGGAGACCTCGGATTTTTCACATGGGATGGAAATTACTACGCGCTCAACCTCACCGAGCGTCTGAACGTTGAAACGTCCGGCGGCTTCCTGCGCATCGGCTTAGTACATTACAACACCATCGAGGAAGTAGATCGGTTGTTATTGGCGCTGCGGGAGATTATAAAGTAGCGCCGCCTCAAACACGACAGCCCGGGACTCTGTCCCAGGCTGGTGGGGAGCGAACGGCGCTCGCAGAATCTCAAGACTAGTTAAGTGACGACTCGGCTACGGCCAACGCTTCGCGGTATCGTCCCATCCCGCAGCGCGCACGGGCTGCGCTGCCTGCACCACAGGTGGCGCCGGTATGCGAAGAGGCGGCTGCGGCCCATTGACCGCAGTCGGCAACACTGACTTAGCCATATCCGCGTTCATTTCTTTTTCTTCCGACAGCAAGGGAGCCACCAGCCGCAGTGCTTCTACCTCTTTTTCCAACCGGGTCAGCTCCATCTCTTTCTGTCGCAAAACCTCGTAAACATTCTTCATAAACTGGGCACCTATAGGCTGCTTTTTCAACACGCAGCTTTTCTCGCACTTTAGCAGAGTTCGCCGCGTTGTCAAGGGATTATGCCCTTACTTTCTATATTCGCGGTGTTCTGCCGGGCTGCGTTGTTGCAAACTCCTTCTTCAAGAATCGAGGCCTTCTCAAAACCGTTGTCCAGCAAGCCCTTTGGCGGATATTCACAGCGCACATCACTCTCCAGAAACGCGCTCCGATTGCTTCCCGCCGTTGTGACATCGCGGAAACCCTCTCTCCATCGGTCTTTGGCGCACAATCCGCCACGACCTGCTGCACAAAATGCTGTCACCCGCCTGTGGACGCGCTGCACTCGACTGAAAATGAACCAGATACAGGCACACACTTTTCATTGACATCGAAATTAGAAGGAGTACAACAAGATCGTTCTTTGACAGTTTCTTAAGTTTTTCCGGTTGGCGCGGCGTCCGGGGCTCAAGCTCAGTCACTCTCACATCGCAAGATGCTGAGGGAAGGCAAGCGAGGGTCTATAGCAAAGCGCTGGTCGAGAAGAACGGGAAGCCCAGTCGAAGGCAGGATAGAGTTCCGAGGCGTTGGGTAGGTTTTTCCGGTTGGCGGTAAGCCCGGAGCCCAAGCGAAGATCGCGCGCGGCACCCCGCAAGGGAAGCTCCGTAGCAGGTCAAGCAAGGGTCTAACGCGAGCTACTGGCCGAGACGAATGGACCCAACACCACCTCGGAACTCTTAATTTTTGTGGGGCAGTTCTTGGTTTCGAGTTTCTCGTTCTCATCCCTGCGGTCTCCATCTGACTCTTCGATTCTAATCCAGACGCCCCAACGAAAAACCACGACGCTTTTATCTGGAGACCGAAAATCAGAAAACTCTTTCAACGCTCACACCCTGATTTTCCTCGAGCTATCGTCCAGTTCGTCATGCACAACTAAGAATCGAAGCCGAAGCGCAAGCGTGGAACAGATCGCACAGAGAGCTCGGTCGCAATCCTCCTACGCATCTTCCACCGTTTCGCATCCCCGAACGCGTCTAAAAGTTGCAAGATCTTGCATCTTTTTAAGAAAACCGACCGAGTCCTGCGTCCAGAGCCCTGTTTCCTCTTGACACATTCTGTGGGACAGGTACCATGTGTTGCGCAGCGGCATTGAGTTCCCCATGTTGCGTACTTTCAATCCGTTCGCAGACGTTAGCTTTACAGTTAGAAACTTCCAGGAGGAATACAAGTGAAAAAATCGATTCTCTTTGTGGGGCTTTGTGCCCTGCTGACAGTGGCCGTAATTCCAGTTATGGCTCAGGCCCCGCGTTCTCTTGCAACGCTTACTTCCAATGGCGTTCCGGGTGTCAAATCTCCAAGCGTTGTGCTCCCGTGCTCGCCCTGCCTCTTCTACGCTGGTGACTGGGCATCCACGGACACCAACTGGGTCATCTTCGCCAACGCCGACGGCGCTGGCTTCGGCGGCCAGATTAGCATCTACAGCGGTTTCCGCGTACCCTCAGGCAAGACTTGGACGGTGACCGGCCTGTTCTCCAACACCGGCTTCATCAACATTGACCACTTCACCCCCTCGACCCCCGAGTGGAGCATCAACTCAGGGATGAAGGCGGGCGTTGCTGGTACGGTTATTGCCAGCGGCGAAACCGCGGGTCGGGCTAAGGCCACGGGCCGCACCGCTTCGAGCGGCGCCGGCAACGTAGTCGAGTACTCCGTGATTGTTAAACTGCCGACTCCGGTCACTTTGACGGGCGGCCTCTACACCGAAGGCGTAACACCGCCTTGCAACAGCTCCCAGGACTCGGCCTGCGCTGGCGCTCTGTTCTATGAGACCGACAGCTACGATCCTGCCAACACCAACAACGAAGGCGTCAACCACCGCGGCGCCCCAACGGTTGCCGGCAATAACTTCCAGAACGGCGCGATCTTCGGCCTGAATTACACTCAGCTCAACAGCTCGTATTGCACCTCGAACGGCTTCCAGTCCTACGCTTGCAACTTCATGTCCGCTGGCGTGATGGGAACCAAGCAGTAGTTTATTTGCCTCATCCTGTTCTCGGGAGTGATCCTGCGGAATGGGAAAACGGAAAAGGGGAACCAGGCTATGCTCTGGTTCCCCAGTTTTTTGTGATGAGACGTGTCATTTCCGCGATTGTGTATCGCCTAACGGGAACTCAGATTTGCCGTGTTACGATTTTGTCATCACTTTCATTTCAGGAGTAGTCAACGCATGCGCCGTGTTTCTTTCCTCCTTATAAGTTTTTGCGTGTTTATCGGCGGCACCGTCCGGGCACAAGATACTCCGGCATCCGCAGGAGCAGCCTCGCAATCGCAGCTTACGGCAACCGGAGTGGCGCCGGACGATGTGGTCATCTCCATTGACGGAGTATGCGACCGGGAATTCCTGATCGCAGGTTCAGCGCGCGGCTCTGGCGAAAGCCCGAAGGCTGGCGACCCTTCTCACGGAAACTCGGGCGCTTCCGCAGCGTCATCCGACAAAGGCAGCCCGGCTCCGGAGTGCAAGACTGAAATAACTAGGGCTGAATTCGAGAGGATGATTGAGTTGCTTGAACCGACGCTCAAGCGATCCGACCGCATCAGAGTCGGCGTCCGTTATGCGGACGGACTGGTCTTTGCCGAAAAAAGCAAAGAGATTGGCCTCGACAGAGACCCGAGGACCTTGGTAGGTGCCAAGTATTCGTATCTTCTGTTTCTTTCCGGGTCTTTCAACCGATACCTGCAGTCTCAGGCGGCGCAGTCATCCGATGCCGAAGTGAAAACCTACTACGATCAGCATCCGGAGGTGTTTGTAAAAGCAAACTTTTTGCGAATTTTTATACCTAACGAACGGAAACATTCCGATGTCCCCTCGACTCCGCAGCAGGTTGAGCAAAGGCGAGCGGCGGATGAAGCGGCGATGAAATCGCTTGCCACGCGAATTCGTGCCAGAGCACTTGCAGGCGCCAACTTTCAGGCTCTGGAGAAGGAGGTTTACCGCTTCGCCGGAGAGCCTGCATCCGATACGCCCTTCGTTGACCTGGACGACGTCACCCGCAGGGAAGCGCCACTGGAATTGCAAGCGGTGTTCGATCTGAAGCCCGGACAAATTTCCGAGGTCATGCCTGCTCCAAAAGGGTGGCATATCGTAAAAAAAGTTTCCCAGCAGCCGATACCTTTGTCGGAAGCGAGGCCGATTTTGCAAGCCATTCGATTTCAGGAAGCGCTCGATTCCGCCAAGCACTCAGCGCCAACGAAATTCAATGACGCATACTTCAATACTCCCCATGGCATGGACCCTGTCGGCGGAGAAAGCGCTCCGAAGTAGGCGTCAGTTACAGCAACTGCTAGTCCACGTGCTCTCCAACCTCAAAGCCCTCTTCGGCCAGCGGGAGCACATCGCGCTCACCCGCCACCCACACGTAAAGCGTCGGCAGCAGGAAGATGCTCATCAGCAGCGCCGCGATCAGGCCTCCGACAATCACGATTGCGAAAGGCCGTTGTGAATCCGAACCAATGGCGTGCGACAGAGCCGCCGGAAGCAATCCCAATGTCGCGACCAGCATCGTCATCATGATCGGACGCAGCCTTAGCACCGCGCCCTCAACCGCAGCATCTTCGATCGTGAAGCGGCGGGCTCGAAGCTGATTGATGTATTCGAGCATGATGACGCCAGTCTGCACCGATACTCCAAACAATGCCAGAAATCCCACGCCAGAAGAAACACTAAAATTAGTTCCAGTCATCAATAGCGCCAGCAGGCCACCGATGGGTGCAATCGCAATATTCACCAGAATCAACGCTGCCCACTTGAATGACTTGAACATCGTATAGAGAAGAATAAAGATAATCAGAATCGTGATTGGAAGCACGATGAGCAGCCGCTGGTTGGCCCGCTTCTGACTGGCATATTCTCCCTCCCAATCGAGGCTGTAGCCCGTCGGCAGCTGAACTCGTTCGTTAATTTTCTTAATCGCCTCTTCGACCGTGCTCCCCAGATCACGTCCTCGCACGCTGTACTTGATCGCAACATAACGCCGGTTGCCCTCGCGATAAACTTCCGACGCGCCATCGGTGACGCTGATCTTACACAGCTGTGCCAGCGACACCCGCTCTCCCGTGGGTGAAAGCAATCGAATATTTTCAATGGCTTCCTTCGTGTCGCGGAATTGCGGAAGATATCGCAGTGTAAGGTCGTAGCGCGCTTCACCCTTCAACACCTGCGTAAGCGCATTTCCGCCAACCGCTGTCTGAACCGCATCCTGTACATCCGCGACGTTGATCTGGTAACGCGCCGCCGCGGCCCGGTCGACCGCTACGTCCAGATTCGGCTGCCCCAGCACGCGGAAGACTCCCAGATCTTCAATCCCTTTGATCCCGCGCATGATGTTGACGATTTCATCGCTCTTCGCCTCCAAAACCTTCAGATCGTCGCCATAGATCTTGGTAGCCAAAGCCCCTTTTACTCCGCTCACCGCCTCTTCCATGTTGTCTTCAATCGGTTGAGAAAATCCCCAGACTACGCCGGGAATCTTGTCCAACTCACGCTGCATGGCGGCAATGAGTTCGTCCTTGTTTTCGTGGAATACCGGCCGCCAGTCTTCTTTCTGCTTCAGGTCGACAAAAAACTCGACGTTGAAAAATCCCGTCGTATCCGTTCCATCGTCGGGACGCCCCACCTGGCTGGTGCATTTCGGAACCTCTGGGAAAGCGCAAAGTACGATCCGCGCCTGATTCGCGACTCGAATGCCTTCATCCGGCCCAGTGCTGGGTGCCAGCGTGCCCCGCACCCAAAGCGCGCCCTCATCCAAATGAGGAAGAAATTCCGAACCAATGGCGCCGCCGAACGCGAGATAAACTCCAACCAAAACCATCACCCCGACCACTCCAACCGTGATTGCACGGTGTCGAATGGCCCAGCGAAGCGCGACTCGATATCGTTCGATCACAAAGTGCATGAGTGGGTTGTGCCACTCCTTGGCGCCCTTCGCGAAGGCAAAACTGGCCAACACAGGCGCAATCACAATCGAAAACAACAACGCCCCCAGCAGCGCAAACGCAACCGTCCACGCCATGGGATGAAACAGGCGTCCTTCCACTCGCTCCAGCGTGAAGATCGGCAGGTATGCCGTGATGATGATTCCGATCGCGTAAAACACCGGCCGCTGCACTTCATGCGACGCCTCGCTGATTTTCTCCGCCGGTGTTTTTGTATCGCCATTCTTGTGCCCCAAGTGGCGGACAATGTTCTCCACCATCACGACCGCGCCGTCCACCACCATGCCGAAATCCAGAGCGCCCAGCGAAAGCAGGTTTGCGGGAATGTGCCGCAGGTCGAGGCAAATCGATGCAAACAGCAGCGAAAACGGAATCGTGGTGGCAACAATTAACGCTCCCCGCACATTGCCGAGGAAAATAAAAAGAATGATCGATACCAGAATCATTCCTTCCGTCAAATTGTGCAGAACCGTATGGCTGGTGAAGTGCACCAAATCGGCGCGGTCGATGAACGGAACGATCTTCACGCCGGGTGGAAGAATGTGCGCATTCAATTCCTCGACCTTCTTGTGAATCCCCTGCAGTGCCGTATCGGCTGCCGCACCCTTGCGCAGCAGCACAATGCCTGACACTACGTCGTCGTTGTCGATAATCTTTCCATCTTCGCGATGAACCGCCCTGGCAAATTGGCCCAGCCGGATCTTCGGGCCCTGCGAAATTACAGCAATGTCCTTAATCCGCAGCGGCGTGCCGTTCTTCGTCGTGATGACGGTCTGCGCGATGTCCTGCGAGCGATCCACCAGTCCAACCGCGCGCACATTGATCTGCTGCAGGCCGGCCTGGATAAAGCTTCCACCGGCGTTGGTATTGTTGTTCGTGAGTTGCTGCTCAATCTGCGCCAGGCTCAGCCCGTACGCGATCAGTTTGTTCGGATCGACGCGCACCTGGTATTCCCGCGTCGGCCCACCGAAGCTGGCAACGTCCACAATGTCCGGCACGGATTTGAAACTTTTTTCGACTACCCAGTCTTCGATGGACTTCAATTCCATCGCGTCGTATGCCGGATTCGTGCTGTGGAGCGTGAAAAAATAGATTTGGCCGACCGGACTCCAGTCGGTGCCCATTTGCGGTACCACGCCGGTTGGCAGCGTCACCTGGCTCAGCCGTTCTAAGACGCGTTCGCGGTTCCATGCATTGTCCGTCGCATCGTCGAAGATGAGTTTCAAATCCGACAGTCCAAACAGCGAGAACGAACGCAGATGCACTATGCCTGGGATTCCGTTCATCACCGTCTCCAGCGGAATCGTCACCTGCTGTTCGATCTGCTCCGCCGAGATTCCCGGCCACTGCGTTATCACCTCAACGTAGTTATCCGCCACGTCGGGATACGCTTCAATCGGAAGGTCATGGAACGCAACAATGCCACCCGCAAAAAGAAGCAGGGCAAAGCCCAGCACCAGCAGGCGGTTATTGAGGGCGAAGTCGACGACGCGTCGAATCATCTATTGTTCCACCGTGTTTTGCAGCACCAGTGCGTTCGAAACCGCCTGATCTCCAGGCTTAATTCCTGAAACAACTTCCTGCATGCTGCCCGGCAGCATCTTTCCCGTCATCACTTCCTGGCGCTTGAAGTGCCCGTCGCCCAGAGGGGTATAGATCCACTCGCGATCATGCAGATGAAGAATCGCCGTCGCCGGAATCGACACTCGCGTTTCCGCTTTTTTGCCATAAAAAGTTGCTGTAACGAACATCCCCACGCGCATCAGTCCAGGATTTGCAACCTCCAACCGAACCTTCGCCGTGCGAATGTTCGGATCGAGCACGGGCAAAATGTTGTCGACCCTGCCCTTGAAAACTTTGTCCGGATAGGCGCTCAAACGAATCTCGGCTGTATCCCCTACCCGCACCGCATCCAAGTCGTTTTCGAAAACGTCGCAAACGATCCACACATAAGAGAGATCGGAGATGGTAAACGGATTTGGCGACCCCAAGCCCTGCACTCCTGCCGCATTCGTGGTTTGTTGGTCGGTAATCACACCCGAAATCGGGGCATAAATATCCACAATTGCGGAGGGATGATCTTTGTCCACGCCTAAAATTCGCAATTGATTTGTCGCAGCGTCCAGGTCCGCCTGCGCATCTTTGGCGACGTCCTCCGCCTGTTCGAGAGCGCTCTTGGCTACCGCCCCTTTGTCGTAAAGAATCTGCTGCCGTTGAAGCTGCAGCCGCGCCAGCGTGTCATCGTTCATTGCTTTTCGATACGCCTGGTAAGCGCCAGAGACGTCGTTGCTCTGAACCCTCAACAACAACTGGCCTTTCTTCACGACATCGCCGAGTTTTGCCTTTATTTCCAACACTCGCCCCGCAGCCAACGAGATCACCGGCACCGCGCGCGCAATGTCCGGCTGCACCACCCCGGTTACATTGAGAGCGGACGCCGCTTTATACTCCACCGCCGTAGCCAGCGGAAATTGTTCAGGATGGTCTACCTTGAAATTATTGGCGTCCAAATCCGGCTGCACTTTTGCTTGTGGCGGAGCCTCTGCCTTGGGATCCGCCTTGCCATCACTGCAACCCGCCAGCAATGCCGCCAGGGCCATACACAGCGCAGCCATGCCACAATATTGCATGTATCCACTTTTCATTGAATGACCTCGCGACCCACCGCTTGATTCAATTGCGCCGCCGCCGTCAAGTACGAACCGATCAGATTCACGTAGTTCAATTCCACCGCGCGGTAATCAGTTTCCGCACTTAAAAAATCAAGCAGTGACGCCCCGCCGTGCTGGTA
>Ga0210400_10000219_pt1 | contig 72525 bp, 65 predicted proteins | sample IncBWH26MmetaG_FD_155456 | JGI IMG/M metagenome (GOLD analysis project Ga0210400, IMG submission 155456) | Forest soil microbial communities from Barre Woods Harvard Forest LTER site, Petersham, Massachusetts, United States - Inc-BW-H-26-M | ecosystem: Environmental > Terrestrial > Soil >...
CGGGCGCGCGGCTTGGCCGGCGCCTTCGCGGCCGGAGCTGTCTTGGGCTTGGCGGGCTTGGCCGGAGCGGGCTTCGCGACCGCCTTGGCGGCCGGAGCCTTCGCGGCGGCGGCCTTCCTCGACGCGGCGGGCCTAGCGGCCGCGGCCTTCGTGACCTTCGCCTTGGCGGCCGAGGCGTTCTTCGCCGCGCCGCTCTTGGCCGGAGCCTTGCGCGCCGTCCTCGGCTTCGCGGCCGCGGTCACCTCGATCGGCGACGCGGCGGCGGGCGTGTAGGGGTAGGCCACCGGGGCGTTGAGCTGTACGCCCACGTCGGAGAGGCCCTGGCTGATCTCGTCGAAGGTCTGGTTCACCTCCGGCGCATGGGTCGACATGTCGATCAACTGCCCCTGGCGCATGGCCTCGACCTCCTTGCGCAGCTCGTCGAGCTCCGACTGGCGGGCCATCTCGTCGAAGCTGGCGCGGAACTCGGCGGCCATGGAGCGCACCCGGGCCATGAACTGGCCGAACTTGCGCAACAGCACCGGCAGGTCCTTCGGACCCACCACGATCAGCGCCACGACCGCGGCGATCAGGAATTCTAGGGCGCGCCCTTCAGGAAACATGGCGGTGGCTTAGCGCGGTTTCAGGCGCAGAGGAAACGCGGCGGGAAGATCGGCGTCAGGCCTTGGTCTTCGGGCGGGTCGACGACGCCGTCTTGGTCGCCTTGGCGGCGGTCTTGGGCAGCGGCTTGGCCGGCGGCGCGGGCTCTTCCTCGTGCGCCTCTTCCTCGCCCTTCAGGCCTTCGCGGAAGGCGCGGATGCCCTTGGCGGTGTCGCCCATGATGCCGGAAATCTTCCCGCGGCCGCCGAACAGCAGCAGAAGCACCACGGCTGCGAACACAAGGTGCCAGATCGAAAGACCGCCCATGGCGTCGAAAACTCCAAGCCCGTCGCGCCCCAGCGACATCGATTAGGGGCTATATAATCGCTCTCGTCACGCCGCGCCACGCGACATTCAGGCCGTCTCCTCGCCCAGGTAGTCCATGTGGAACTCCGGCGCGTCGCCGTCCTCCAGCGGGTCCTCGTCGAGGCCGGGCGCATTGGGATCCGGCACGGCGAAATCGGCGGGCAGGTCCAGCGACAGCAGGCCTGCCGCGCGCATCTCCGCAGCGCCCGGCAGGTCGCCGACGCTCGCCAGGCCGTAGTGCTCCAGGAAGGCGTCGGTGGTGCCGTAGGTGATCGGCCGGCCGGGCGTGCGCCGACGGCCGCGCATCCGCACCAGGCCCAGCTCCAGCAGGACGTCGAGGGTGCCCTTGCTTGCCTGCACCCCGCGCACCGCCTCGATCTCCGCGCGAGTGACCGGCTGGTGGTAAGCGATGATGGCGAGCGTCTCCTGGGCGGCCTTGGAGAGCCGCCGCGGCTCGTCGCGCTCGTCGGTCATCAGCCAGGCGAGGTCGCCCGCCGTCTGGAACCGCCAGCGGCCCGCCACGCAGGCCAGCTCCACGCCCCGGCCCGCGTAACGGTCCTGCAGGGCCGCGACGGCGCCGGCCACGTCCGCGCCCTCCGGCAGGCGCTTGGCGAGGTCGGCGTCGCTCAGGGGCCCGGCCGCGGCGAACAGCAGCGCCTCGACCTCGCGCTCGGTGTCGGCCAGGTCGCTCACGCCGCCTTGGCCTTCTTGGTGCGCAGGTAGATGTCGGCGAAGGCCTCGAGCTGGCGGGCCTCCAGCGCGCCTTCCTTGACCAGCTCCAGGCTGGCCGAGAGGGTCGAGGCCACATAGGAGGCGCGCCCGGGCCGCCCGTCGCTGCCCGGCCCCGGCGGCCCCATCGGCGCCACCCCGGTCAAGGGCGTCCAGCGATCGAGCTCCGGCAGCAGGCGGCGCAGGCGGTCGCGGGCCTCCTCCAGCGGGTAGGCCTTGGGCGTCGCGGGCGTGTAGGTCCGGCCGGCCTCCTTGGTGCGCTGGGCGATGTAGGCGCTCATCAGGCCGTAGAGGTCGCCCTCGATGCGGCCCGACGGGATGACCTTGATGGCTTCCGGGTCGCCGCGGCTGAACACCTCGCGGCCGAGCTGCGGGCGGGTGCGCAGGCCCTCGGCGGCGGTGCGCATGGCGTCGAGCTTGGCCAGGCGGAACGCGAGCCGGGCGGCGATCTCCTCCGCCGGAACCTCGTCGGCCCTGGGCTGCTCGGGCTTGGGCAACAGCAGGCGCGACTTCAGGTAGGCCAGCCACGAGGCCATCACCAGATAGTCGGCGGCCAGCGCGAACTGGGCGCGGCGCGCCTGCTGCACGAAGGCCAGGTACTGCTCGGCCAGCTTCAGGATCGAGAGCTGCAAGAGGTCGACCTTCTGGCTGCGGGCCAGGGCCAGCAGGACGTGCAGCGGGCCCTCGTAGCCGTCGATGTCGACGATCAGGGCCTCGCCGTCCTCGGCGGCGTTGGCCGCGGCGGCGAAGTCGAGGCTGGGCTGGAAGCCGCCGCTCATGCCGCGAACTTGCCGTCGAAGGCCGCGTCGAAGCGGGCCCGGGCCTCGGCCGCGTCGAAGGGTTCGGGCGCCTTGGCGAGCCTGGCCAAGGCGGACCTGGCGCGCGCCGCGGCGCGGCCCTTGAGCTCGCCCGCGCCTCTCACCACCGCCTTCATCTCGTCCATGGCGCCGTTACAATGCAGGACCACGTCGCAGCCCGCCGCGCGGCTGGCGGCGGCCCGCTCGGCGAAATCGCCGCTGAGCGCCTTCATGGAAAGGTCGTCGCTCATCACCAGCCCGTCGAAGCCGATCGCGCCACGGACAACCCGGCGCATGACCTTCTTCGAGGTGGTCGCCGGGCGCTTCCTGTCCACCGCGGAATAGATCACGTGGGCGGTCATCGCCATGGGCATGTCGGAAAGCACCCGGAACGGAGCGAAGTCCCGCCCGTCCAGGTCCTCGAAGCTGGCGTCCACCACGGGCAGCTCCAGGTGGCTGTCGGACATTGCCCGGCCGTGGCCCGGGATGTGCTTGATCACCGGAAGCACCCCGCCGGCGATCAGCCCCTCGGCGGCGGCGCGGCCCAGCAGGGCCACCTCCTCGGCGGTCTTGCCGTAGGCGCGGTCGCCGATGATCTCGTGGCCCGAGGGGTCGGGCACGTCCAGCACCGGCACGCAATCGACGTTGATGCCAAGGGCGGCCAGGTCATGGGCCATCAGCCGCGCGCCGAGGCGGGTGATCTCGCGGCGCACCAGCGGGTCGTTGCCGCTGAGGTCGCCGAAGGCGCGGCCCGGCGGATAGCGGCCCCAGTGCGGCGGACCCAGCCGCTGCACGCGCCCGCCCTCCTGGTCGATCAGCACCGGGGCGTCGACGCGGCCCACCGTGTCGCGCAGGGCGTCGACGAGCGCACGCACCTGATCGGGGGTCTCCACGTTGCGCTTGAACAGGATGAAGCCCCAAGGCTTCACCCGCCGGAAGAAGCTCCGCTCCTCAGGCGTCAGGATCGGGCCCGAGCAGCCCAGGATGGCCGCCGCGAGCGTCACTTGACGAAGCAGGCCTTCCCGGCGGCCTTCAGCTTGTTGCAGAACGCCGCGGCGTCGGCGCGCCTGGCGAAGCCGGTCACCTGGGTGCGGAACAGGGTCTTGCCGTCCTTGTCGACCTTCTCGACGGACTTGCCCTTTCCGGCCGCGGCGCCGGGCGCGACGGCCGCGGCGTCGCTCCAGCCCTTGTCGGCCAGGGCCTGCGAGGAGAAGGCGCCGATCTGCACGGCGGCGACGCCGGCCACGGCTTTGGCGGCGGGAACCGGAGCGGCGGCCTTAGCTTCAGGCTTCGCGGACGCGGGCTTCGGCTTGGCGGGCGCAGCGGCCTTGGCGACCGGCGCAGGCGCGGGCTTCGGCGCGGGGGCTTCGGCCTTGGGCGCAGGTGCGGGCTTGGCGGCCGGGGGCTCGGGCTTGGGCGGCGCAGCCGGGGTCGCCGCGGCGGGCGGCTGGGCGGGGATCGAGGGCCTCAGGGTCGGCGCCGGCTGGGCGGGCGCGGCGGGCGCCGCCGGGGTCACCACCACGGCGGGCGCGGCCGTTTGCGGGCGGGCCTGGGGCTGTTCCGGCGGGGCGGTGAACTGCGGCGAGATCGCCCCGTCGCCGGAGGCCTTGCCGCCTTCGGTCTTGTAGATCTGCAGGCCCGCGGCGGGGTCCTGCGGCTGGGCCTCGGCGGGTGGCGCGGCCTTCATGCCGCCCACGGGAACGCCGACGGCCTGCGGCGGCTGGCCGGCCTGGCGCACGCCGGAGCGGTAGAAGATGAAGATCGCCGCCGCCAGGCCCGCGAGCACCAGGATCGAGATGATCAGGGTGAAGGGCAGCGGCCGGGAGCCGCGCACCGGCTGGCGGGCGTCGAAGCTCAGCGGCGCGTCGGTGGGCGGCGTATAGGCGCCGCGCTCATGATCGGACATCGAGGGCTCCCGAGGCGGGCGCGTCCGGATCGCCGAATCGCGCGCTATGGGCGGCAGTCTAGCCGAGCCCGCGCCCGTCCAACCGCCCTACCCGCCGATTTCTGTGCGCAGACCGCGCCGGAAGTTGGGCGCGCCGCCGTGTCCGCTCGTCGCATCGCCCGCGCCCCGCCGAGGGCGCGCAGCCAGAAACATATAGGAAATATATGGCGTGCAATCGGGCTGGCCGCGCGGACGGCCTCGCGCCCGCGCCCAGAGGCGAGCCGACCGAGCGTGATCACCTCCGACGACAGACGCATCCGGGAACTGATCGGCGGGGCGGCCCAGGCCGTCGCGACCGGGCGGCCCTACGACGCCGAGCGGCTGGTGCGGCAGGCGGAGAACGAGGCGCCGGACCATCCCCTGGTGCTCAACGAGATCGGCAAGCGCAGGCTGCTGGCGGGCGATCCGGCGGGCGCCCTGACGGCCCTGGACCGGGCGCTGCGCGCCGAGCCGCAGAACCCCGCCTTCCGGCTCAACCTCGCCACGGCGCTGCGCGACCTGAACCGGCGCGGCGAGGAACTGGCGGAACTCAACCGGGTGCTGGCCGCAGAGCCCACCAACATGCGCGCCCTGCTCCAGGCAGCGGCTTGCCACGAGTTCCACGAGGACAGCCGCGCCGCGGCAGCGACCTACCGCAAGGCGTTGATGCTGATCCCGCCGGGCGTCCAGCCGCCGCCGGACATGCGCCCGCTGTTCGACCACGCCCGCCGCGTGGTCGACGCCAACGCCCGCGCCCTGGAGAGCTTCCTTGAGGCCCATCTGCAGGAGGCGCGCGCCCGCTACGCCGGCGAACCGATGGGGCGGTTCGACAAGTCGCTGGCCACCTTCCTGCAGAAGCGCCGGGTCTACCGCTCCCAGCCGACCTTCCTCTATGTGCCCGAGCTGCCGACGATCGAGTTCTTCCCGCGCGAGGACTTTCCCTGGCTCGACGGGATCGAGGCGGCCGCCGACGACATCCGCGAAGAACTGGTCGGCGTCCTGGCCGAGGGCCATGAGGTGCTGGAGCCCTACATCGCCCTGGAGGCGACGCCGGACGAGAAGTGGCGGGCGCTGAACAACTCCCGCAATTGGGGCGTCTTCTATCTGTGGAAGGCCGGAGAGGCGATGGCCGACAACATGGCCCGCTGCCCGAAGACCGTCGCCGCGCTCGGCGCCTGGCCCAGGTGCGAGCTGCCGGGCTCAGCGCCCACGGCGGTGTTCTCGATCCTCGAGCCGCACACCCGCATCCCGCCGCACACCGGGGTCAACAACGCGCGGCTGATCTGCCACCTGCCGCTGATCGTGCCGCCGGGATGCGGCTTCCGGGTGGGCGCGGAAACCCGTCAATGGGAGCCGGGCAAAGCCTTCGTCTTCGACGACACCATCGAGCATGAGGCCTGGAACGACTCCGCCGAGGCCCGCGCGGTGCTGATCTTCGACATCTGGAACCCCTACGTCACGCCCGCCGAGCGCGAGATGGTGAGCGCGCTCACCACCGGGGTGGAGCAGTTCTACGGCGCCCTGCCCTCCTACCTCTAAGCGCGCGACCTCCCGCCAGCGACTTCGCGGAGGAGGTGGGCGCTAGTTGAGCGAATCCAGGTGGAAGAGCTTCCTGTGCTCTTCGATGGCGTAGCGGTCGGTCATGCCGGCGACGTAGTCGCAGACCACGCGCGCCACCCCCGCCTCGTTGCGGCCCTGGGTGCGGGCGTACCACTCGGCCGGCAGGACGTCGGCCTCGGCCATGAACAGCTGGAACATCTCGGCCAGCATCCGCCGGGCCTGGCTGCGGGTGCGGTTGACCTTCCAGTGGCGGTACATCCGCTCCATCAGGAAGACGCGCAGCGCGCCCAGGTCCTCGACCATGTCGCGCGAGAAGGCCACGATGGCGTGATCCAGGTTGCGCACGTCCTCGGGCGACTTCACCGCGTCCTTTTCGGCCCGCCGGCGGGTCTCGGCCAGCACGTCGTCGACCATGGCCCCGATCATCCGGCGAACGGCCTCGAGGCGCAGGATTCCGGGATCGACCTTCGGGTATTCGGCGACCGCGCTCGCCACATGCGGACCGATCAGCGGGATCGAGCGCAGCTCCTCCAGGTTGAAGAGGCCCGCCTGCACCCCGTCGTCGACGTCGTGGTTGTTGTAGGCGATGTCGTCGGCCAGCGCGGCCACCTGGGCCTCGGCCGAGGCCCAGCCGCCGAGCTTCAGGTCGTATTCGGCGTCGAACTCGGCAATGGCGCTCCAGGAGGGCTTCTCCAGCTTATCGACCACCGGGCCGTTATGCTTGATGATCCCCTCAAGCGTCTCCCAGGTGAGGTTCAGCCCCTCGAAGCGCGGATAGCGGCGCTCCAGCTTGGTCACCACCCGGAAGGTCTGAACGTTGTGGTCGAAGCCGCCGAAAGCGGCCATCTGGATCTGCAGCTCGTCTTCCCCGGCGTGGCCGAAGGGCGGATGGCCGAGGTCGTGGGCGAGCGCGATGGTCTCGGCGAGGTCGGCGTCCAGGCCCAGCGCCGTGGCCAGCGAGCGGGCGATCTGCGCCACCTCGAGGCTGTGGGTCAGGCGGGTGCGGAAGTGGTCGCCCTCGTGGGCCACGAAGACCTGGGTCTTCTCCTTCAGCCTTCGGAAAGCGGTCGAATGGATGATGCGGTCGCGGTCGCGGGCGAAGGGCGTGCGCGTGCGGCTTTCGGACTCTGCGACCTTGCGGCCCCGGGACTTCGCGGGGTCTTCCGCATAGGGTGCTCTCGGAGGGATCGTGGCGGCCATCAAATCCATCTATATGACAGGCCCTTGGTCCAAGCCGTTGGCCACCTCATATAGTCGAGGCGTTTCATTCGTCTAACCATGATGTCCAGCACCGAACTCACCCTGTCCCCGTCGGCCGCGCAACGCATCCACGCCATCGGCAAGGCCGAGGGCAAGGCGCTGATGCTGCGCGTGGCGGTGGAAGGCGGCGGCTGCTCGGGCTTCCAGTATCAGTTCGACCTGGTCGAGACGGCGCAGGCCGACGACCTGAAGATCGAGCGCGACGGGGCCGCCGCGGTGGTCGACGAGATGTCCCTGGCCCTGCTCAAGGGCTCGGAGATCGACTTCGTCGACGAACTGGCCGGCGCTGAGTTCAAGGTCCGCAATCCCAACGCCAAGTCCAGCTGCGGCTGCGGCGTCAGCTTCTCGATCTGACGGCCCCCTCATTCGCGGCAGGCCTGGCGATCGCGGGATCGGCCGCATCGGCTGAGGGCGCCCGAGCCATGCCGCGAGCCTCCGCCATCAGGCGGGCCGTCGTCGCCTGAGCGTTCTCATCGCCCGCCAAGCCGCGCCAATGCATGGCCATCTCCAGCCAATGCGCGCGAAGCGGGGAGCCAAGGCGCTCAGCTCCGCGGGCCTCGCATCGTTCAGCTCCTTGCGCGCAGGCGCGGGAGGTCGCAGCCGGACGCGCTGCCGAGCCCCGCAACCGGCGGAGATCATCGGCGGCTAAAGGGGCGGCGATCCTGTCCGCGAATTAACGTGACCGCGGCGGCGCGCGCGGCTCCCATCCTGCGCCAGGGTCCGGACGGCGCGAGCGCCCACGCCGGCCCCGGGAGACCTGCAAGATGTTCAACGCCACGACCCTCGCGGCCCTCAGCGTCCTGGCCCTGGCGGCTGCGCCGCCGGCGCCGCCCACACCGCCTGCCCCACCCGCGTCGCCCGCCATGGCCGGCATGACCGCCTGGGACGACGTCGCCCAGGAGGTCCCAGCGAGTTTGGACTGGCAGATCCGTCCGGCCGACGCCAAGGACGGCGCGGGCCAGGTCCAATTCGAGATCGGCTACCGCAGCGAGCATCACGCCTCGACGATCGGGGAGACGATCCCGCTTTCGACGCTCGCCGGCCTGTCGGACGGCCAACTCGCCAGCGCGGGCCAGCCTATCGCCTTCACGATCCGTCACGACGCCGGCGACTTCCGCTGCAAGGGCGTGTCCGGCGAGGGCCGTGGGGTCGGGACCTGCGTCTACGCCGCCAACGCCGCCTTCCCTGCGGCGCTGGCCGGGCGTGGGATCGGCGGCGGCCTGGAGCCCTACCAGCAGTTCCATATGGCCATGAGCGACATCGGCTTCGCCTATCTCGACGAGCTGAAACGCGAGGGCTACGCCACGCCCAGCACCCTCGACCTCGCGCGCGCCGCGATCCACGGCGCGGGGCTGAAGCAGCTCCTAGCGATGAACGCCGCCGGCTACCGTTTCGGCGACGTGGCGACCCTGGTGAAGATGCGCGACCATGGGGTCTCGGCCCGCTACGTCACCGCCTTGAAGGACTATGGCTACGCCGGGCTCAGCGCCAACGACCTGCAGCGCCTGCGCGACCACGGAGTCAGCACGACCTACATCGGCGAGCTCAGGCAGGCCGGCTATTCCGGTCTGAAGCCGGAGGACCTGGTGCGCCTGCGCGACCACGGCGTGAGCGGCGGCTTCGTCGGCGAACTGCACGCCATGGGCTACGACGGCCTTACTCCCGAGCAGCTCACCCGGCTGCACGACCACGGCGTGAACGCCGGCTTCATCCGGGTCGCCAACCAGGCCGGCGGGCGGTTGTCGCCGGACGACCTGATCCAGTTGCGCGACCGCGGCCGCCGCCGCTAGACGCCCGCGCCCGGCGCACCGCCATGGGCGCCCGCAGGTCGCGAAAGCGAGGTTGGCGCCCACCATCTGGGCCGGATGCCGCCACGGCCAGTGGGGGGCCGGCAGGTCACATACCGAGGTTCGGCTTGCGCTCGGCGGGCCGCGGCCTGACTGTCCGCGAAAGTCATGGGGAAGGACGCCAGTATGAAGCTCGTCTCGCTTGCGCGCCGGCTCGGCGTCGCGATCCTCGCCACGGCCGCCCTCGCGGGTCCCGCCGCCGCCCAGGCTCCGTCCTACGACGGCGATTGGGCCGGCACGCTGGAGGCCGGCGGCCAGAAGCTGCGGCTGGAGCTGCACCTCAAGACGGTCGGCGGCCAGGAGACCGCCATCCTCGACAGCCTCGACCAGGGCGCGAGCATTCCCGCCACGGCCGTGAAGACCGACGGCGGCGAGCTTTCGGCCCTTTTCCTGGCGGTGGGCGGCGAACTGAAGGCCAAGCTGTCGCCGGACGGCAAGACCCTGGCCGGAACCTGGACCCAGGGCGCCACCCTGCCGCTGACCATGACCCGGAAGTAGCCTTCCCTCCCCTTCGTGAGGAGGGTAGCGAGCGAGAGCGAGACGGGTGGGGCGCCGCGGGCCAAACTCGGAGCCTGATCTTCACTTCCCCACCCCGGCCAGCTAGCGCTGGCCTGCCCCTCCCCATAAAGGGGAGGCAAAAGGCCGGAGCCCTCGGATGCGCATCGCCACCTGGAACGTCAATTCGGTCAATGCGCGCCTGGAGACGGTGCTGAAGTGGTTCGAAGCCGCCCAGCCGGACGTCGCCTGCCTGCAGGAGATCAAGTGCGTCGACGAGAAGTTCCCCGCCGAGGCCTTTGAACGGCTGGGCTACAACGTCGCCGTCCATGGCCAGAAGTCCTACAACGGCGTGGCCCTGCTCTCGAAGGCGCCGATGGAGGACATCCGGCGCGGCCTGCCCGATCCCGGCGAGGAGGAACAGTCGCGCTACCTCGAGGCGGTGATCTCCGGCCCGCGGCCGGTGCGGGTGGCCTCGATCTACCTGCCCAACGGCAACCCGGCAGACAGCGAGAAGTACCCCTACAAGCTCTCCTGGATGGGCCGGCTGCATCGCCACGCCCACGACCTGCTGGCCCTCGAGGAGCCGCTGGTCCTGACCGGCGACTACAATGTGATCCCGGAGGCGCGCGACGCGGAGTTCCCGGCCAACTGGGAAGGCGACGCCCTCTTCCGGCCGCAGACCCGCGAGGCGTTCCGCGCGCTGAAGCACCTGGGCCTGACCGACGCCTTCCTGGAGGCCGACGGCAGCCCCGGGGCCTATACCTTCTGGGACTACCAGGCCGGCGCCTGGCAGCGGAACAACGGCATCCGCATCGACCACGCCCTGCTCTCGCCCCAGGCCGCCGACCTCCTGAGCGGGGTCACCATCCACCGCGACGTTCGGAGCTGGGACAAGCCCTCCGACCACGTCCCCCTGGTCATCGAACTCGACCTCTAGCGAACGGCGATTTGGGCAGACTCAGCCAAGGGGCGTACCCTGCGGCCATGGACGAGCTCACGCGGCTGCTGGCGTTGCTGGGGTTTGCGGGTGTCGCGGTCACCCTGGTGGCCGGGATCGCGCGGTGGCGGATGAACGAAAGCCGCCGGATCCAGCGGGGCCTGAAGGCCGTGCTGAAGGGGGACCTGCACGGCTTCCTGCCGGCGCTCGGGCGCGGCAAGGGCATGGGCTTCAACTTTACGACCAACCAGGCCGCCGTGGTCTGGGACGCCGGCGGCTGGGGCCTGATCTACGCCCTGGACGAGCTGATGGGCGCCGAGGTGATCGTCGACGGCCTGGTGGTGGGCCGGGTCCACCGCGGCGAACAGCGCAAGGCGCTGGAGGCCTTCGACGCGGCCGAACGGGTGGCGCTGCGGCTGGTGTTCGACGATCTGGCGCATCCGGACTTCGTGCTCGACCTGTGGCTGCCGGAGGACGAGGGCCGCCGCGACGAGCTGCCGCCGCCCGAGGCCATCGCCGAGGCCAACCGCTGGCTCGCCCGCATCGAGGCCCTGCTGCGCCGGCCGATGACCACGCGGCGTCCGGTCGCCCCGGCGGTGGTCGCGGCCACGGTTCCCGCTCAGCCTGCGCCGGAGTTCGCCGAGCCGGCCGAGCCATTCCCGCCGCTCACGCCCCTGTTCTCCCGCCTCGCCGACCAGGACGACGACGACCCGCCCTGGGACGAGGACGAAGACGCCGAGGACCGGCGGGCCCTGCGCTAGGCCTGGTAGACCGTCGTCCCGCCGGTGACGGTGCGGACGATCGCGATGTCCTTGATCTTGTCGGGGTCTGCCGTGTGGGGATCTTCGGCCAGCACCACGAAGTCCGCGAGCTTGCCCGGGGCGATGGAGCCCTTGATCGCCTCTTCGTGGCTGGCGTAGGCGCCGTTCAGGGTGTTGACCCGCAAGGCCTCGTCGACTGTGATCCTCTGGTTCGCGCCCCAGACCTTACCGTCCCAGCCCTTGCGCGTGACCATCGCCTGGATGGCCATCAGCGGCGAGAACGGCCCGGGATTGAAGTCCGAGCCCGCGCAGACGGGAACGCCCGCGTCCAGCAGGCTGCGGAACGCCATGGCGTGGGTCATGGTCTCGGCCCCGTAGAACGGGAACTTGTCGGGGTTGTAGTAGGCGTAGGTGGAGAATACCGCCGGCACGACGCCCGCGGCCTTGATCCGCGCGATCAGCTCGTCGTTGAGCAGGGTGCAGTGGGTGATCTTCGGCCGCGCGTTCGAGCGGGGATAGAGCTTCTGGGCGCGCTCCACCGCGGTCAGCACCTGGGCGATCGCCACGTCGCCGTTGGCGTGGCAGTTGATGTCGATCCCCGCCCGGTGGACGCGCTCGATCCAGCCGTTCAGCACGTCCTGGGTTTCGGTCAGGTTCCCGAAATAGGGCGGCGAGACGCCCGGATAGGCGTGGCTCATGGCCATGGTGCGTTCGGAGAAGGAGCCGTCGACGATGTGCTCCGACGTGGCGCCGAGCTTGATCCATTCGTCGCCGAAGCCGGTCTGCAGGCCCGAGCGGATCATCGCCTCCAGGACCAGCGGCTGGGCCTCGTAGCTCACCCGGTGTTTCAGCTCGCCGCGTGCGCGGACGTCCTGCAGGGCGCCGAGGTCGCCACCCTCGTGGTGGACGCTGGTCAGGCCGTAGCGGACGAACTGCTTTGAGATGTGGGCCAGGCCGTCGCGGGCGCGCCGCGCGTGCTCCTCCGGGGTGAAGGCCTGCCGGCGGCCGACGGCCTCGACGGCGACGTTGGCCCGGTCGGTGACGCGGCCGTTGAGTTCACCGTCCGGGAACCTGTCGAAGGTGCCGCCGGGCGGGTTCTGCGTCGCCTTGGTGATCCCGGCCATGGCGAGCGCCCGGGAATTGTAGAACGAGGTATGGCCCCCGCGGTGACGCACCACCACCGGCTGGGTGGTGGAGACCTTGTCGAGGTCCCGGACGTCGATCAGGCGGCCGTCCTTGACCTTGGTGTCGTCGTAGAACTCCCCCACGACCCAGGTGTCCGGCGGCAGGGTCTGGGCCTTGGCCCGCAGCTTGCCGACGATGCTGTCGATGGTGACGAACTCCACCTCGAAGGGGTTGCCCACCAGGACGTCGTAGAGAAGCGTCTCGCCGGGCGCGTGGTTGTGGCAGTCGATGAAGCCCGGGGCGATCGTCATCCCCTGAGCGTCGAAGGTCTGGGTGCGAGGGCCGACCAGGGACCTGATGTCCTCGTTGCGGCCCACCGCCACGAACCGGCCGCCGCGCACCGCGAAGGCCTGGGCCCGCGGCGCGGCCGCCTCGACCGTCAGCACCTTGGCGTTGAAGACCACCAGATCCGGATCGTCGGGGCCCGCCAGGGAGGCCCCGGCCCAGGACGCGCCCAGGCCGGCTCCGGCCAGCCCCAGGAAACCCCGGCGATTCTGATCCCACGCCCGCATGTTCGGCCCCCGCCTGCGCCCCGTTTGCGGCGAGTGTCGCGCGGCGCCGCCGACTAGGCCAGAGCGAAGTCCACGGCCGCCTCGCAGTGGGCGACGGCGGTGTCGACGGCGGGCAACGGCATGGCGGCGACGTCCAGCAGCAGGCCGATCTCAGTGCAGCCGAAGACGATCCCGTCGCAGCCGGCGGCCTTCGCGTCCTGGATCATCTGCAGCACCGCCGCCCGCGAGGCCTCGGTGATCACGCCCACGACCAGCTCGTCGTAGATGATCGCATGCAGGCGGTCGCGGTCGCCCTTGGGCGGGGTGACGGTCTCAATGCCCTGGGCCGCCAGCCGCTCGGCGTAGAACGGCTTCTCCATGGTGAAGCGGGTGGCGAGCAGCAGCGCCTTGGTCACGCCCTTGGCCTTCAGCGCCTCGGCGGTCGCGTCGGCGATGTGGATCACCGGGGCCGAGACCGCCCCGGCCACCTCGGCGTAGTTGAGGTGCATGGTGTTGGCGCAGATCAGGATGGCTTGCGCGCCCGCGCCCTCGAGCCGCCGCGCCGCGTCCGCCAGGATCACCCCCGTGGCCGCCCAGTCGTCCTTCGCCTGCAGCTCGGCGATCGGCGCGAAATCCAGGGACCACAGGGCGATCTGCGCGGAATGCAGTCCGCCCAGCCGCTCGCGCACCAGCCGGTTGATGAGCTGGTAGTAGACCGTGGTGCTTTCGGCGCTCATGCCGCCGATCAGGCCGATGGTCTTCACGCTCAGATGTCCGCGTAGACGTGGGTCTCGCCGGCCATGCCCGGATGGGTCACGGCGCCCTCGTGGGCCGGGCCCACGATCTGGGCGTACTTCCAGAGCGCTCCGGAGCCGTAGTCGGTCTTGCGCGGCGCCCAGTGGCGCCGGCGGTTCTCCAGCTCGATGGGATCGACCTCCAGTTCGATGGTTCCGGCGTCGGCGTCGATGGCGACGATGTCGCCGTCCTTGATCAGCGCGATCGGCCCGCCCATCTGCGCCTCCGGCCCGATGTGGCCGACGCAGAGGCCCCGCGTGCCGCCGGAGAACCGGCCGTCGGTGATCAGGGCCACCTTGTCGCCGCGGCCCTGGCCGGACAGCGCCGCCGTGGTCGACAGCATCTCGCGCATGCCGGGCCCGCCGCGCGCGCCCTCATAGCGGATCACCAGGACGTCGCCGTCCTTGTAGTCGCCGGCCTCGACGGCGTCGAAACAGGCCTGCTCGCCGTCGAAGCACCGGGCCGGGCCGCGGTGCGCGCGGTGCGACGTCATGCCGGCCACCTTGACGATGGCGCCGTCGGGGGCAAGCGAACCCCACAGGCCCACCACGCCGCCGGTCGGCGACAGCGGGTTGGAGACCGGGCGGATCACCTCCTGGTCGTCGCGCCAGACCACGTCCTTCAGGTTCTCGGCCAGGGTCTTGCCGGTGACGGTCATGCAGTCGCCGTGGATGTAGCCGCCCTCCAGCAGGGTCTTCAGCAGCATGGGCATGCCGCCCGCCTCGCCCATGTCCTTGGCCACGAAGCGGCCGCCGGGCTTCATGTCGGCGATGTGCGGCGTGCGCGCGGCGATCTCGGCGAAGTCGCGCAGGGTGAACTCGATGCCGCACTCATGGGCCATGGCCGGAAGGTGCAGGCCGCCGTTGGTCGAGCCGCCGGTCGCCGCCACCACGGCGGCGGCGTTCTCGAAGGACTTGCGGGTGACGATGTCGCGCGGGCGCAAGCCCGTGGCGATCAGCCGGACCACCGCCTCGCCCGAGGCCACCGCATAGGCGTCGCGGCTGAGATAGGGCGCCGGCAAGGAGGCCGAGAGCGGCAGGGCCAGGCCGATGGCCTCCGAAACGCAGGCCATGGTGTTGGCGGTGAACTGGCCGCCGCAGGCGCCGTCCGACGGGCAAGCCACCTGTTCCAGGCTGCAAAGGTCTTCCAGGCTCATCCGGCCGGCGGAGTGCATGCCGACGCCTTCGAAAACGTCGACCACGGTCACGTCCTTGCCCTGCCACGAGCCCGGCAGGATCGAGCCGCCGTAGAGGAAGACCGACGGCACATTGAGCCGCAGCATGGCCATCATCATGCCCGGCAGGGACTTGTCGCAGCCGGCGATGCCGACCAGCGCGTCATAGGCGTGCCCGCGCATGGTCAGCTCGACCGAGTCGGCGATCAGGTCGCGGCTCACCAGCGACGAGCGCATGCCCTCGTGGCCCATGGCGATGCCGTCGGTGACGGTGATGGTGCAGAACTCGCGCGGCGTGGCGCCGGCGGCCTTGACGCCTTCCGACACCGCGTGCGCCTGACGCATCAGGGCGGTGTTGCAGGGCGCCGCCTCGTTCCAGCAGGAGGCCACGCCCACGAAGGGCTGCGCGATCTCGCGGCTGCCCAGGCCCATGGCGTAGTAATAGGACCGGTGCGGCGCACGGCTCGGCCCCTCGGTCACGTGACGGCTGGGAAGGTTCGTCTTGTCCCAGCTTCCGTCCGGCTTGCGATGCATTGAATAGGCCTCCAGGTCGAGGCCCGTTCCTTAAGCGCGCGGCGCAGCGCGGGAAAGCCCCGCCGGCGCCCCCGCGCGACCGCAAACCACCCGCCCCGGCTGCACCGGCACATCCCCACGGCGCCGCGAGGCCGGAGTCGTATCATTGGTATTCGGCAAATCGATGTTTTATCAGGTGAAATTCCGGAATTAGAAATTTTGGTTCGCATGTAAACCGCGAAACCCGCGAAGTGCTTACGAAGTACGCGGCAGCAATTCGCTGGTCATCGCATCCGTCGCCTCAGTACCTGACCGCAGACATCGCCAGTTTCCTGCGTGCAATTTGCGCATTGACCTCGCGGAAACTGTGGCTCTTTCGCCAATCCAACTAAGCTACAGTTAGTTATCGGCGATAATGAGCGCCTGGGCTGTTGACGCCCACAGGTTGTGGCTCCAGCGTTCCCGATAGGCGCAGCCAATAGCGTCAATGGAAACGCCGGGAGAATTTCGAATGATGTGGAAGCGCTCTCTGTTGGCGTCCAGCGCCCTGCTGGCCGCCGCACTCGCGACGACGACCCATGCCCAGACCCGTCCGGCCGCCGCCGCCGCGGGCGCCAACACCATCGAGGAGCTCGTCGTCACCGCCGAGCGGCGCGAGCAGAGCCTGCAGGACGTGCCGGTGGCCGTGACGGCCTTCAGCGCCCGACAGCGCGCCATCGAGGGCATCACCACCGTCCAGGACATCACCAACTTCACGCCGGGCCTGACCTATTCGAGCCAGCTCGACCGCCCGGTGATCCGCGGCCTGGCCCGCAACAACAACATCTACCTCTCCGACAGCGCGGTCGCGGTCTACTACGACGACTTCTTCTCGAACTCGACCTTCCTGGTCGGGCGCGACGACATGCTGATCGACCAGGTCGAAGTGCTGCTCGGGCCGCAGGGCACGCTCTATGGCCGCAACGCCGTGGGCGGCCTGATCAATACCCTCTCCAAGCATCCCAGCGAGGACTTCGGGGGCGAGGTGCGGGCCGTCGTCGGCAACTTCGGCTACACCAAGTTCGAGGGCACGGTCACCGGCCCGACCATGATCAAGGGCCTGAACTTCCGGCTCAGCGCCTACGACCTCAACCAGACCCAGGGCTATTTCAGGAACCTCGTCGGCCCCTCCGAGGGCGACGTGCGGCATGACCCCTATTTCGACGCCATGCTGGAGTACAAGAACGACAAGAACGAGATCTGGCTGGACGCCTATATCCTGGGCTTCAACAAGGACCGCGGCGGCCCGGGCGGGCTGCTGGGCATTCCCACGGGCGGCCACTACGACAAGTCCGAAACCCAGCCCGGCCAGTTGGTCTTCAACCCGAACTTCCCGTTCGGCGGCGGCGCCGTGCCGGGATCGGTGGTCGGCATTCCCGCCGGCCTGACCGACAATCCGGCGCTGCAGAACATCCGCACCTTCGCCCACGCCCAGCCGACCAACATCGTCCTGAACGCCACCTATACGGTGACCCTGCACGCGACCCATCACTTCGACGGGTTCGACGTGAAGTACATCGGGGGCTACAGCCAGTATCATTACGACCTGCACACCGCCTACTTCAACAACGACAACTCTCCGGTGACGTCCTATCAGATCCCGCTGGCGCCCGGCGGCACCTGCGCCACGCTCGGCCCGCCGATCTGCACGCCCCTTACCGTCCATCCGCGGCAGATCTTCGAATATGAGGCGCACCCCAACTGGTCGAGCCACGAGCTCGACTTCTCCTCGACCAACGACAGCCCGATACAATGGATCGGTGGCTTCTATCGGTACGACGAGTTCGACAACAACCCCGAGCGCTTCCAGGAGCCCGACCAGCCGCAGATCGGCGCCCCGGCGCCGGTGGCGCCCGGCCTGCCGGCCCCGCCGAACCCAAGCCTCGACTACCTGTTGCTGGACTATCAGGACCACATCTCGTCTACGGCGGCCTTCGGCCAGATCGACTGGAAGTTCACCGACCAACTGAAGCTGACGGCCGGTCTGCGCTACACCTACGACGAGAAGCACGGCCAGGAAGAGGCCCGCTACATCGCCTTCCAGGACCTTTCGGCCGCGGTCAGCGCGGAGAATCTCGGTTCATTCCTGCCGGCGGTGGACATCACGCCGATCCAGATCAGCATGACCCCGGGCAAGGGCATCTGTTCCACGCCCAACCTGCAGACCACCGGCAAGTTCGCCGGCGACTGGGTCCGCTGCCTGAAGGACCACTCCAGCGCCTTCACCGGTACGCTGGGCCTTTCATGGACGCCGGATAAGGAGACCCTGATCTACGGCCGCTACAATCGCGGCTACAAGGCGTTCGGCTTCAATGCGGGCTTCATCGGCGCCAACGTCGAGGCCGCGCCCGAGTACGTCGACGACTTCGAAGCCGGCATCAAGAAGACCTGGCGGCGCTTCACCCTCGACGCCGACGTCTTCTACTACGACTACAAGAACGCCCAGATCCCGATCGGCGTGCCGGTGGGCGCGGTCAGCGTGACGGAGTTCATCAACATCCCGAAGTCGATCTCGAGGGGCTTCGAGCTGACCGCCTTCTGGCAACCGATGGACCATCTGAACCTGAGCCTGGTCTACGGCTTCGACGACACACGGATCGATTCGGGCTGCAGCCTGGTGGGCGGGGTGGCGACCGGCTCGTGCTTCGTCGACATCGCCGACCCAGGCGCCACGGCGGTGGGCGCCAGGCCCGTCGGCGCCACGGGCGCCCAGGCGGTCAGCGGCAATCCCTTGCCGCAGGCGCCCCGGAACAAGGTCGCCTTCAACGCCAACTACACCTTCGAGTTCGGCCCCGGGAACCTGATCCTCTCCGGGAGCTACATCTGGAAGGACAAGTCCTACGACTCGATCTTCACGCGCTTCTATGACGAAGCGCCGAAGTGGGACCAGGTCGACCTGCGCGCCACCTGGCAGGGCGACCACGACAAGTACGAACTGGTCGCCTACGTGCGGAACCTGTTCGACACCCTGGGCTACGACGCCGCCGCCGGCGGCTATCCCATCGCCTCCCCGGTGGGCGGCGGCGGGTTCACCCAGGCGCCGGCCTACGACCTGACCCCGCCGCGGACCTACGGGTTCGAGGTGCACTACAAGTTCTGACTGCGCCGCAAGGCCGGATCGACCGGGGCCGCTCCTCCAAGGGGCGGCCCTTTTTCGTGGCTCATCGCGGCGCTGGGTGGGCAGTCGGATGGCCCTGGCGCCTCGCGTCCTTCCCGCCCGCTCCCGCCGGACCGGACTCAATCCTTGGCTGTGAGGGTCCGACCGTGTTGCAGCATTGTTTCTGGTCAGCAATCTTTTCAGAGGGTCCGTACGTCGGCGACCGATGTTTTTTCAAGGGAAAATTGGCAGTTCGAAAATCCGGTATCCATTTTCAGTCCAAGTGTACGCGCAATCACCACTGGCATTCCTCCCCAGCAACCGCCATTAGATCCTGTACTCGGTCGCCCATGACTGAGTTCTCGATACATGTGAACGGCGCAATTTACAGAAGCCGGAGAGCCCGCAACTGTGTCTCCGGCGCCAAGGTGGCGGACCCTGCATTGGTTATCGGCGTTCATATAGCCCAATCACATTGACGCCTCGCAGGCTGTGCTTCAGCCTCCCCCGCAAGCGCAGGTAATAGCGCTCCATAAACATAGGCTGCGGGGAGGCAGTTCAGATGCAGTGGAAACACGCCCTCATGGCGTCCAGCGCGATGCTGGCCGCCGCGCTCGGTTCAACGGCGCATGCACAGAACAAGCCGGCGACCTCGGCCGCAGCCGCCAACACCATCGAGGAACTGGTGGTGACGGCCGAAAAGCGGGCCCAGAGCCTGCAGGACGTGCCGGTCGCGGTGTCGGCCTTCACCTCAGCGCGGCGAGACCTCCTCGGGATCACCACGATCGCCGACATGACCAACTTCACGCCGGGCCTGGAATACAACGCCCAGAACGACCGCAACACGCTTCGCGGGATCGGGCGGAACACCAACGTCCACGCGGCGGAAGGCTCGGTGGCGCAGTATTCCGACGGAATCTACACCTCCTCGACGGTGGAGGCCGGCAAGACGCCGCTGTTCACCGACCGGGTCGAGGTGCTGCGGGGCCCGCAGGGCACCCTCTACGGCCGCAACTCCATCGGCGGGGCGATCAACATCATCTCCAAGCGCCCGACCGAGGACTTCTACGCCGAGGTCCGCGGCCAGGTGCAGAACTACGAGCACACCATCCTGGAAGCCGCCGCGTCCGGCCCGACGTCGATCCCCGGCGTGCAGTTCCGCCTCGGCGCCAACTGGGAGCGGCAGGCCCAGGGCTGGTACAAGAACACGGTCCCCGGCCAGCCGGACGAAGGCAACATTATCGAGACCGAGTACTACGAAGGGCAGCTCAAGTTTCACTTCAACGACAAGTTTGAAGGCTGGATGAAACTGGCCGGCGCCAACTGGGACAACGAAGGCGGCGGGCCGGGCTCGCGCAACACCTTCACCAAGGTCAGCTATCCGGCCGGCACGCTCACGCCCGGCCTGTCGCCGGTCGGCGGCGGCAACCCGACTTTCCCGACCTTCCTGGCCCCGACCGCGGGCCTGACGCCGACCTCGGGCTACGCCTGCCTGCCGACGGCGCAGACCGGGGTCACCAACATCGTGACGGCGGGCGGGCTGACGCTGGCGCAGGCCTGCGCCAACGCCAACCAGAACGATCCGCGGAAGTTCACCAGCGACGTGCCCTATCAGGTGAAGCTGAAGGCCACGACGATCTTCGCCTCGGAGTGGATCTATCACCTCACCGACACGATCGACGTGAAGTACATCGCGGGCGGCACGCACTACCACTACTACCTGAACGGCCCGACGCCGGTCGACCAGGCGCCGATCACCTCGTTCCAACTGCCGTTCGTCAGCGGCAACGCGGTGCTGCCGGGGGTGGCGGGAATCGTCGTGAACCCGCGCTACGCCTTCAACTACCAGGAGAAGGAAAACTGGTACTCGCACGAGATCAACGTCGCCTCGACCGGCGACAGCCCGTTCCAGTGGATCGGGGGCCTCTACTACTACCACGAGAACTACACTCAGCCGGTCTACACCTACCTGCCGGACATGGGCGCCCCGGTGACCCACGGGCCGTTCCTGACCAATGCGGTCTGCGCCTTCACCGGCGGCCAGTGCCCGCAACTGGCCGGCAACAACCGGATCTATGACGACCGGCCGCAGCTCGACATCAAGTCCGAGGCGGTGTTCGGCCAGATCGACTGGGCCTTCATGCCCCATTGGAAGACCACGATCGGCCTGCGCTACACCTACGACAAGAAGTTCGGGCAGGAGTCGATCCGGCTCCTGTGCTTCGACGTCCCGGCCTGCGCCGGCTCGCCGGAGAACTTCACCAACTTCATCATCGACCTGACGCAGTTGCCGACCGTGATCAGCGGCCTGGTCCCGGGCCAGCCCGGCGCGCCGGGCGTGACCCCGGGGGTGTCGTCGCTCACCACGATCGACCCGGCCACCGGCTTCGCGACCCGCCACTACGACAATCACTGGTCGGCCACCACCGGCACGGCGGGCGTGCAATGGGATCCGGATCCGGACACCATGGCCTACTTCCGCTACAGCCGCGGCTACAAGGCCGGCGCGTTCCGGATCGGGATCAACACGACCATCGGCCCGTCCCCGAACAGCAATCCGGAGCACATGAACGACTACGAGATCGGCCTGAAGAAGAACTTCGGCCGCACCTTCCAGGCGAACATCGCGCTCTTCTACGAGGACTATTCGAACGACCAGATCCCGATCAACGTGGCGGCGACGTCAGGGGGCCTGGCGCAATCGCAGTCGGTGTTCTTCAACGTCCCCAAGGCCGTCTCCAAGGGCGTCGAGATCGAGACCACCTGGCAGCCGATCGACCACCTGCAGATCCTGTTCAACTACTCCTACGACGACGCCCATGTGACCCAGGCGGTGGGCGTGGTTGACCCGGCCGACCCGGCCGCGCTCGACCCGTCGGCGCGCCCGGTCATCACCCAGGCGCAGTGCCTGGCGGCCGTCGGCACGGCCAACGCCTGCACGGCGGACGTCTTCACCACCGGCCTGCCCAACGGCGGGTTCCAGCGCGGTCAGAACCTCAGCGGGCAGGCCCTGCCCAACGCGCCCAAGAACAAGGTGTCGCTGAACGTCAACTACACCTGGGAGCTGGACAGGGGCTCGCTGACGCCTTCGATCAGCTACGTCTGGCGCGACAAGCAGTACGGTTCGATCTTCAACCGTCCCTGGTACCTGGCGCCCTCCTACGATCAGGTCGACCTTCGCCTGACCTGGAAGGCGACCGACAACCACTACAGCATCATCGCCTTCGCCCGGAACGTCGGGGACTCGATCGGCTACGAGGGCGGCGGCGGCATCAGCGGCATCGGCGCCGTGCGCAACGCCGGCTTCGTGCCTCTGCACACGCTCGGCCTGACCCCAGGGGCCGGACAGACCGCGTCCACCGCGATCCCTGTCCTGCAGGGCATCTCGACCGGCTACGCGCTCACCCCGCCACGGAGCTACGGGATCGAACTGCAGTACCGCTTCTAGAGCCCTTCCCACTCAGGTTGAATCAGCCTGAACGGACGAAAAGGGCCCAGATATAGGCGACGGCCCTGTTCTTTCCCCGGCTGACTTGATCCAAGTCAGCCGGGACGGGGTCTAAGGCTTCGACGCCCACAGGGCCAAGGCGCTCCGCCCCCACGGCGGGGCGCCTTTGTCATCTTGGGTCGCCGATTGGGAGCAGGCCGCGAACGACGGCGTCGAGCCGGGCCAGCAGTCCGGCCCAGGCGGCGTCGACCTCGGGCGTCCAGTCGGCCCCCAGAAGCTCCCGGCAGGTCTCCGCCAGCAGCGGGAAGAAGCGGCCGAAGACCTCGGGCGGCACGCCGACGCCCTCGTGGTTGACCCGCTCGGCGGCGATCAGGTTGGCGGCGTAGGCGCCGGCCCCGCCGATATCCAGGATGCATTCGAAGGCCACCGCCAGCATCTCGCCGCGCACCGCGCCGCTGGTGTCGCGCACGAACAGCGCCTCCATCTCCGGATAGGCGGCGAACAGGCGCCCATAGACCGCGGCGGCCGGGTCGCCGGCCCGCTCGGCCACGAGCTCCAGGCTCGCCGCGACGATGTCTTCAGGACGCAACGGCGATCCTAGAGGGCCTTCTCGATCGCCGCGGTGACCTCGGGCGCCTCCGGCTCGGTGCGCGGCCCGAAGGCCTGGATCGCCTCGCCGCCGCGGCCGATCAGGATCTTGTGGAAATTCCAGACCGGCACCGCCGGCTCGCCGAGCTCCGCCTCCGCCCATTTGTAGAACGGGTGCGCGCCGTCGCCCTTCACATCCGCCTTGGCCGTCAGCGGGAAGTCGACGTTGAAACGGGTCTCGCAGAAGGCCTTGATCTCCGCCTCGGTCCCCGGCTCCTGGCCGGCGAACTGGTTGCAGGGCACGCCCAGCACCACCAGGCCCTTGTCCTTGTAGTCGGAGTAGAGCTTCTCGAGCCCATCGTACTGGGGCGTGAGGCCGCAGGCCGAGGCGGTGTTCACCACCAGCACGACCCTGTCCTTGAAGCGGGTCAGCGGCAGGGGCGCGCCGTCGATGGTCTTGAACTCGTAGTCGTAGGCGCTGCTCATGGCGGGTCCTCCAGCAAAAAGGCCGCAGGACGCTAGCCCCGATCGCCCTACCCCGCGAGCCCCTGTTCGATGGCCAGCGCCAAGTCGAGCGCGCGGATCGCCTCCTCGGCCGTGACGATGGGCCGGGGCGCCTCGCCGCGGACGGCCATCAGGAACCCCTCGACGCTGGCCCCCAGCGGGTCCTTGCCGGCCGGGGTGTCGGCGTAGCCGGCGTCGAGCGCGAAGGGCGTGGTGTTGCGCAGGGTGCGAGCCACGAAGTCGATGTCCACCTCTCCGGAGGGATAGACGATCTTCATCGTGCGCTTGCGCGCCGGCGCCTGGCGCGAGACGTCGAAGAAGGCCGTGAAGCCGTCCTCGAAGCTGACCTCGGCGCGGGCGATGTCCCAGACGCCATCGTCGCTCAAGCTCCCCTCGCCTTCCGCCGTCACCGGGTCGGCGGCGGAGATGGCCAGGGCCAGGTCGATGTCGTGGACCATCAGGTCCAGGATCGCCGAGACGTCGCGGCTGCGGTCCGAGGGCGGGCCGTGGCGCAGGGCCTCGAGCCGCAGGGGCTGCTCGGGGATGTCCAGCAGGCCCATGGCGCGCGACTGCACCCGCTCCTGGTGGCCGCAGGCGACGATCAGGCCCTTGGCGGCGGCGGCCGCGCGGACCCTCTCGCCGTCGGCGACGCTCGTGGCGATGGGCTTCTCGATATAGACGTGCCGGCCGGCCGCCAGGGCGGCCAGCGCGTGCTCGGCATGGAAGGTGGCGGGCGAGGCCACGGTCACCACGTCGACGGCGTCGAGGAACTCGGCCAGGTCGGCGAAACCGCGCCCGCCCAGCGGCATGGCGACGGCCGCGGCCCGGTCCGGATGCACGTCGTAGACGCCAGAGAGCACGACGCCGGGAAGCCGCGCGTACTGGCCTGCGTGATAGCCGCCGAACACGCCCGCCCCGATCACGCCGCCCCGCAAGGATTCAGGCATTGGGGGACTCAGGCATGGGAAGCTCCGAAATGAGGCCCGCCGCCTATCAGGTCATGGCCCTCGACGCCACCCGGAGGCCCAGCTAAACATTTGTTTGAACGGGCCGGAAGGGTCCCAGGGAGCCGAACGCCATGACCAAAATCCGCGAGATCCGCCTGAAGAGCCGGCCGTCCGGCCTGCCGACGCACGACAACTTCGAACTGGCGACCATCGATCTGGGCGCGCCCGCCGCGGGCGAGATCCAGGTGCAGAACCTCTGGATGACGGTCGACCCCTATATGCGCGGCCGCATGAACGACGTGAAGAGCTACGCCCCGCCCTTCCAACTGGGCAAGGTGATGGACGGCGGCGCGATCGGCCAGGTCACGGCGTCCAACGACCCGGCGTTCAAGCCGGGCGACCTGGTGCAGTCGGGCTTCGGCTGGCGCGAGGGCTTCAATGCGCCGGCCGGCGCGGTCCAGAAGCTCAATCCGGGCGCCCTGCCGGTCCAGGCCTTCCTGGGCGCGGCGGGCATGCCGGGGCTGACCGCCTACGCCGGCCTGCTCAAGGTCGCGGGCCTGAAGGACGGCGACGTGGTGTTCGTGTCCGGCGCCGCGGGCGCGGTCGGCGCCATGGTCTGTCAGATCGCCAAGGCCAAGGGCCACACCGTGATCGGCTCGGCCGGCGGGGCCGACAAGGTCGCCTACCTGAAGTCCATCGGGGTCGATCAGGTGATCGACTACAAGGCCGCGAAGGACCTGAACGCGGCTTTGGCCGCCGCGGCGCCCAGCGGGATCGACGTCTATTTCGACAACGTCGGCGGCGCCCACCTGGAGGCCGCCCTGAACAACGCCAAACTGTTCGCCCGCTTCGCCATCTGCGGGATGATCTCGATCTACAACGCCACCAAGCCTGAGCCCGGCCCCTCGAACCTGGCCCAGTTGATCGGCCGCAACATCCGCATGGAGGGCTTCATCGTTTCCCATCATTTCGGGATGATGCCCCAGTACATCGCCGACCTTTCGAAATGGGTCGCCGAAGGCAAGGTCAGTTGGCAGGAGACGGTCTTCGAAGGGATCGAAAAGGCGCCCGACGCCTTCATCGGCCTCTTCAAGGGCGAGAACCTCGGCAAGATGCTGGTGAAGCTCGCGTAGATCCTTTCCCTCCCCGTCAAGGGAGGGAAAAGCGCCATTGGCCCGCCCTGAGCCAGGGGCTAGAACCGCTCATCCACCGAGCCCGGAGCCTGCCCCTGTGCCGCGCCTTTTCAGCGCCTATGTGATCGTCGACTGGAGCGCGGCCTCCAAGCCCAACACCGGGGCGGACTCCGTCTGGATCGGCGTGCTGAAACGCGACGTGCGGTTCCGCCTGACCTTCGAGAGCTTCAACACGCCCACCCGCGCCGAGGCGCAGACGCGGCTGAACGGCCTGCTCGACGACTTCAAGAAGCGTTCGGAGCGGGCGCTGGTGGGCTTCGACTTCCCGCTGGGCTTCCCGCGCGGCTTCGCCGAGGCGCTGAAGCTGCCGGGCGAGGCGCCCTGGCGCGCGGCCTGGGACCAGGTCGACAAGATGGTCAAGGACAAGCCCGACAACACCAACAACCGCTTCGGCGTGGCCTCCGAGATCAACCGGCGGCTGACCGGCGGGCCGTTCCCGTTCTGGGGCTGCCCGCCGCGCGACACGCTGACCACCCTGCAGCCCAAGAAGCAGCGGCCACACGGCCCCGGCGACCTGCCGGAGTTCCGCCACGCCGACCTGGTGGCCGACGCGGCCTCGATCTGGAAACTCTACTACAACGGCTCGGTGGGCGGTCAGGCGATCCTGGGCATCCCGGTGGTGAGGCGCCTGAGGCTGGCGAGGGCCGCCAGGGCCTGGCCGTTCGAGACCGGCTTCAAGAGCCTGACCGAGGCCGATCTGGCCGGCGTCGACCTGGTGCTGGCGGAGGTCTATCCGTCGCTGATCAAGGGCGCGGCCCTGCCGGGCGAGGTCAAGGACCTGACCCAGGTGCGCACCACGGCCGAGCATTTCGCCAGGCTCGACGAGGCCGGCAAGCTGGGCGAGGTCTTCGGGCCGCCCAAGGGGACGGCCGCCGACGTGGTGCTCGACGCCGAGCGCGAGGAAGGCTGGATCCTGGGGGCCGGCTAGCCCCGGCGGCTCAGCACCCAAAAGCGCGCCAGCAACAGGCCGGCCGAGACCACGCTGGCGATCACCACCGCCCAGGCGATGCCGATCAGGCCCATGTGGCGCGGGATCGCCAGCCACCAGGCCAGCGGCATCATGACCGCGATATAGCTCGTCAGGTGCGTGACGGTGGGCATCCAGACGTCGCCGCGGGCCCGCAGCGCCTGGGCGACCACCACCTGCAGAGAGTCCGGGAAGTACATCAGGCAGGAGATCACCAGCGCCGGCACGCCGATGGCGAGGGTCATCGGGTTCTCCGTATAGGCTCGCGAGATCAGGGCCGCGTTCGGCCAGACGACGAGCGAGATCACGAGCCCGAAGACGCCGGTCACCGCGAAGGCGACGAGCCCCGCGCGCACCACGCCGCGCGGCTCGCGGGCGCCATAGGCGCGGCCGACCCGCACCGCCGCCCCGGTCGCCAGGCCCAGCGGAACCATGAAGACGATGGAGGCGGCGTTGAGCACGATGGCCCAGGCGGCCACCGCCAGCCCGCCGATCCAGCCGGCGATGACGTTCATGCTGGCGAAGGCGGCGACCTCGAAGAAGTTGGAGGCGCCCGCGCCGAAGCCGATCCGCCGCTGCTCGGCCTCGGCGGCGCGGTCGCGCGGCGGCTTGTCGAAGACGCCGAGCGCGCGGGCCTCGGGCATCCGGGCGATGTAGACCAGCATGAAGATCGCCAGGAAGGTCCGTGCGCCGGTTGTCGCGCAGGCGCCGCCCACCGCGCCCAGCGCCGGCAGGCCGAAGGTCCCCGGCACCAGCAGCAGGTCGAAGCCCAGGTTGACCCCGTTGGCGATCCACATGGCCCAGGCGCCCGGCCCGGGCCGCGAGAGGCCCTCCAGCCAGAAGCTGGCGGTGACGCTCAAGGCATAGACCGGAAGCGAGAGGCAGAAGACCAGCAGGGCCCGGCTGGCCCCATCCGCCAGGCTCTTCTCAAGCCCGATAGCGTGCAGGAAGGCGGGTCCGCCCAGCGCCAGGGCGACCGCCGCGGCCACCCCGATCCACAGGCCGTAGCTGAGGCCCCGGCGCAGCACCGCGCCGGTCTCGTGGCGGCGTCCCTCGCCGATGGCGCGGGCGGTCATCACCTGCACGCCGGAGAGCAGGCCGATGGCCATGGTGACGACCACCGCCGTCGGCGCCCAGCCCAGCGCGTGGTAGCCGAGCTGCGTCGCCGAATAGCGGCCCACCACGATGGCGTCCGAGAGCCCCATGGCCTGGATGCCCAGGCGCGAGATCACCACCGGCCCGGAGAGCTTCAGCAGCTCGGCCAGTTCGGTGCGAACGGGAAGGACGCGCCCTCCCGTAACGGAGGACGCCTGGGCCGCGGGACGGTCCATGGGTCTGGCGCCTGGTTTTCAAAGAGGCGCGGAGACTGGCGCCGGCGTCAAAAATAGCAAGCCGAGCTTGGCCCTGGCCACGCCTGCTGCGGCGGCCGTGACGTGGAAGGCACATCCGGATCACCGCGTTCGACGGCGACGGGCGCGGCTTCGTCGGTCAGCGCGAGGCGTGGGCGAGCCGGCGGTCGGGGGCCAGGGTCTCGGATGGCGGGACCTGGTCGGCGGCCGGGGCGATCAGGGCCTGGATGGTGTTCAGCAGCACCGTAAGGTTGATCGGCTTGGCGACCACGGCGTCCATTCCGGCGCCCAGGTATTCCGACCGGTGGTGGTCCATGGCGTTGGCGGTCAGGGCGATGATCGGGGTCCGCGCGGCGCCGGCGTCGCGCTCCGCCTGCCGGATGGCCTGGGTCGCTGCGACGCCGTCCATGACCGGCATCTGGACGTCCATCAGGACGACGTCCCAGGCGCCCGGCCTCCACGCCGCGACCGCCTCTTCGCCGTTCGAGACCACGACCGGGCAGATGTCGGCGGCCTCGAGCAGGGTCCGCAGCACGACCTGGTTCATCGGATTGTCCTCGGCCGCGAGCACCCGCAGGCCATCGACGGCGATTATCGGGGCTTGCGCCTCGGCGGCCGCGGCCGGCTGCGCGACGGCCCGCGCCGGCAGGGTGACGATGAACCGGCTGCCCACGCCCTCGGTGCTGACGAGGTCGATCGTCCCGCCCATCAGGGCGACGAGGTCGCGGCAGATGGTGAGGCCAAGGCCCGATCCGCCGTACCGGCGGGTGGTCGAGGCGTCGGCCTGCACGAAGGGCTCGAAGACCTGGTCGAGCCGGGAGGCCGAGATGCCCATGCCGGTATCCTCGACGGCGAGGACCAGGCCCGCGCCGTCGTGGGAGATGGTGACCGAGATGGTCCCGCGATCGGTGAACTTCACGGCGTTGGAGATCAGGTTGTGCAGCACCTGGCGCACCCGCGTGGGGTCCCCGGACCAGCCGCCCGCGGCCTCGGGCGCCACGGCCACGGAGAGGACCACGTCCTTGTCCTGGAGGAGCGGCGTGAAGGCTTCGACGCCGGCGGCCAGCGCCTCGGTGTCGATGACCCCGTCTTCCAGTTCGATCTTGCCGGCGTCGGCCTTGGAGAGGTCGAGGAGGTCGTTCAGCAGGCTCAGCAGCGACTCGCCGGCGGTGCTGATCATCCGCAGGTGGCCCCTCTGGGGCTCGGAAAGCTCGCCGCGGTGCATGGCCTGGGCCATGCCCAGCACACTGTTCAGCGGCGTGCGGATCTCATGGCTCATGGTGGCGAGGAATTCGCTCTTCGCGCGGTTCGCCGCTTCCGCCCGCCCCAGCGCTTCAGACAGCCGCGCCTCGGCGATCTCCGAGCGCTTCAGGGCCGCCCGCATCTCGGCCATGGCCTGCAGGCGCTCCGCCTGCGACTGGTTCCATTCCGACACGACCCGGCTGGTGCCCGACCCGATCAGCCAGAGCGCGAAGGCCAGGACCAGGGTCTCGCAGAGCACTCCGGCGCCTTGGCCCACGCCCAGGGTCGCGACGACGCAAAGCGGCAGGGCGGCCACGGGCACGGCGACCATGGTCAGGAACACGCGCCGCGAATGGCGGGCCGTGGACACGGCCAGGGCCGTGAGCCCGACCGCCTGGACCGCCACGTAGGCCAGGCCGACGGCGCTGTGGTTGAGGACGGTGAACCCCGTGGGGATCGCGTACCAGAGGGCGCCCTTGGCGAAGACCAGCCAGCTCAACCACGTCATTCCTCGGTCGGACCGGACCCCGGCGGCCCTGGCCGCCAGGCGCGGATAGATCTGCTGCAGCACCCAGTCCAAGGCGCAGAGGCCCAGCGTCCAGGCCAGGCCAAGGAGCGCCCCGCCGACCAGGGCGAAAGCCAGGCCGATGGCGATGTCGAACGCGGCCTGCCGGCCCCAGGAGTAGGTGAGCGCGGCCAGGGTGAGCTGATAGGGCGTGACCTCGCCCTCGACCACCGCGTCGGCGGCCCTCTCCGTGGGACGCCTGGAATTCGCTCGCATCGCGCCAATGCCCTTCGCACCCGAGATCGGGGATCTTCGACTGTTGGCGGGTGCGCCTTAAGCCGCGGCGAACAAGCCCGCCGGTGCGTCAGCGTGACGCGGAGCGCTCAGGCAGGCGAAGGGCGATCCGGCTAGTACCGCCAGCTCGTCAGGTCGGCGCCCTGCGGCGCGGTATCTGCGATGCGCTTCAGGATCTTGGGCAGGTACATGGTGTTGTAGTGCAGGCGGGAATAGGCGTTGGGCGCCTTGGGGTCGCCGTTCCAGCAGTGCTCGGCCCGGTCGCCATAGGCCACCTCGCCACCCCAGGCCGGATCCTTCAGGCTCTCCAATGTCTCCTGGGCGAAGTAGACCGCGTCGGTCAGGAAATAGGTGTCGGCCGAGCCCACGTAGATGTGCAGCTTGCCGGCGAGCTTCGGCCCCAGCGTCGCCCAGTCGCGCTGGACGATGTGGGTCAGGTCGAAGTGCTCCTTCCAGTAGGCGGCGACCTGAGGGTCGATGACGCCGGTGAGCTTGTCGAAGATCGGCTTGGGATAGCCGTCCGGCGCTTGCGGCCCGAACACTGCCTGCCAGATGTCGTACTGCTCGCCGGAGCGGGATTTGTCGCCCAGCACGGCCTCCATGCGGTTCTGCTCGCGCTGGGTGGAGAAGGTCTGGCCGAGGTAGTCGCGTTGCGCCGGCCGCTCGATCCGGTTGGCCACGCCCTGCTGATAGAAGGCGTTCCTGTCCTTGTAGAGGTTGATCGTCGTATAGGCGCGGAAGTCGATGGGGTCGGGACAGGCGATGAAAGCCCCGTTGTACATGTCCGGATAGAAGACCTGGGTGGCCATGGCCTCCCAGCCGCCGGTCGAGCCGCCGTAGGTGAACCGCGCCCAGCCCTGCCCGATCCCGCGGAACTGCTTCTCGATGGCCGGGATCAGCTCCTTGTTGATGGCGTCGCCGTAGGGCCCGAGGTTGGCCGAATTCACCGCATAGCTGTCGTCGTAATAGGGGTTGGCGTGCTCGATCTCGATGACCAGGAAGCGCGGGAAATCCTTGGCGATCCAGCGCTGGTAGAAGGCGTAGGCCTCCTGTTGCTGGATGCGGTTGTAGCCGGCCAGGTGGAAGCGCTCGGAATAGTCGGGCTTCAGGTTCGGGTCGGGCGGCGTGGTGCGGAAGCCCGAGATGTCGTCCGGATAGTGGCCGTGGAAGACCATCAGCGGGAAGCGCGCTTCCGGGTGCTGGGCGAACCCGGCCGGCAGCAGGACGTGGGCGCCCAGGTAGACGTCGCGGCCCCAGTATTTCGAGAGCAGCTCGCTCCTGATCCGCACGTGCTGGATGAACTCGGTGTCGGGCTTGCGGGGGATAGGCGCGATGGTCTGGTCGAGGCTGAGCGCCACGACCGGGCCGCCGCGGCGCACGTGCACCAGCAGCGGCTTGGAATAGAGGTTGCCGGGCTTCAGGTTCCAGTGCTGGCCCTCGCCCATGTCCGGCGGCAGCTTCACCACCGAGCCGTCGGCGCGATGGAAGGTCTCGTAGCGGTTCAGCACCGCCTGGACGGTATAATCGCCGTCCGGCAGGGCGGCGAGCCGCTCGGCGGGCCAGCCGATGGCCTGGGGGCTGATCGCCACGGCGGCGCCGGGCGCCATCGCCTCGACGGTCTGGCCGAACATGAAGGGACTGCGCAGCGTCCCCTCGAGGTCGACCTGCAGGCGCGGTTCCGGCGTGGCCTTGGGGCTGACGACCAGGACGATGCGGCCGTCCAGCGGCTTGGCGCTGGCGGCCTTCGGGAAGGCCACCTTGAAGCTCGTGGCGCCGGCCGGGGCCGCGCCGATGAGCGCCAGGGCCGCGCCGACGATCCCGGCAACCCGCTTGAAGTTCCGCATGCTGATCTCCCCCGCGCCGCCATGGTGGCGGCTTGAACCTGCGCCTGCAAGGCGAGGAGGGCGCGAAGCGCGACAATAACCCGCGGCCCTGGCAGGCCGATCAGGACAAGATCACCGCCGCCCAACCCGCCTGAGTTCGCCGTGGGCGCCGAGGCCTTCGTCCGGCCTCGGTTCGACCCAGGCCGCCACGACGCTCAACAGCTCGGGGATGTTGATCGGCTTGCCGATGTGGCCGTTCATCCCGGCCTTGGCGCTTTCGGCGAGGTGCTCGGGCAGCACGTTGGCGCTGAGCGCGACGATCGGCGTGCGGCTGTTGGGCGAGGCGCCCCTGCGGATCGCGCGGGCGGCGGTGAAGCCGTCCATTCCCGGCATCTGCAGGTCCATCAGGATGAGGTCGAAGGCCGCCTGCCGGGCCGCATCGACAGCTTCGGCGCCGCCCGCGGCCTCCACGACCGAATGGCCGGTCGCCTCGAGGATGGTGCGCACGAGCTCGCGATTCTGATCGAGATCGTCGACGACGAGAATCCGCGACGCGCGCACGACCTCGCCTGAGCGGACCGCCGCCGCAGCCTGCTCCAGCTCACGCAGCTCGGCCTGCGGGGCCGCGATCCAGAACTCGAACCGGGAGCCGGCGCCGACCACGGAGGCGACGTCGATCCGGCCGCCCATCAATTCAACAAGCGCCTTGCAGATCGATAAGCCGAGCCCGGTTCCGCCGTGGTCGCGGCTCACCGAGTTGTCGGCCTGCGAGAAGCGGTGGAACAGGCGTCCCAGCTTGTCCGCAGGCACGCCGCACCCCGTATCCCAGACGGTCACGCGCAGGCGGTCTTCCGCCGCATCGTGCGCCACGACGATCCCGACCGATCCCTGGGCGGTGAATTTTATGGCGTTGCCCAGAAGGTTGAGCAGGACCTGGCGCAGGCGCGTGCTGTCGGCGTCGAGCACCGGCGGGATGTCGCGGTCGATCTCCAGGCGCGTGGCCAGGCCCTTGGCGGCGGCCTGGGCCGCGACCAGGGCGAGCGTGTCCTCGAAGAACGGCCCCACCTGGAACGGCCGGGGATCGAGCTCCACCTGACCGGCCTCCAGCTTCGAGAAGTCGAGGATTTCGTTGACCACCGACAGCAAGGTCTGGCCGCTGGAGGATATCCGGGCCGCGTAGGTGACCGCTGTCGGCGGCAGGTCGGGCAGGCGGTTCAGGAGATCCGAAAACCCGATGATCCCGGTCAGGGGGGTGCGGATTTCGTGGCTCATGTTGGCGAGGAAGTCCGACTTGGCCTCCGCCGCCGCCTGCGCCTGCACGACCGCCGCGTCGAGCCGGCCCCGCTTGGCGGCCAGGTCCTTCTGGACGGTCCGCAGCAATCCGGCGACGGCCAGGGGGCTGGCGACCAGGGTGATCACCATCAGCGGCTGCTGGCCGGCGAGCAGGCTCATGGCCGCGCCCCACTGCACGACCGCGACGCAGAGGATCGGGGGGATCAGGTTCGCCGCCAACCGGCGGGGGTGGTCGTAGTCCTTGGCCACGATTTGAAACAGGACCAGGCCCATCAGCGACACGCCGAACGTCTGGGCCGCCCCGGTGTGAAGGGCGACGAGATAGAAGGCCGCGAGCGAATAGCCCGCGTTGCGGAGCCACGCGAAGACCGCATCGCCGCGCGTCTTTGCGCCTCTGGCCGGCCGCCACGGCCGCTCCGCGATCGCCACGGCGAGCATCGCCAGCAGCCACCCCAGCGCAAGCCGCCAGCCCGACACGGGAAATACGGCGATAGCGGTCAACAGCGGCAGGCACAGGCCGGACCCGCGCCGAAGCATCGCCGCGGTGTCGCCGCGCCACGGCGAGGGAACGGATGACTCTCGCTCGTCGCCGTCGCCGCCGCCCGACCGCATTCTACGCCACCTCACCTTACGCGCGGCGACTGTAGGGCCCGAGTGTTGAAGAACCCTTCCCCGTTCCTCAGCCCGCAGGCTGCGCCGCCCCGCGCGGCAGCACCTCGTTGACCATGCCCCAGTCCAGGGCGGTCGCGGCGTCGACGCGATGGCCCGTGAGCAGGGCATAGGCCGCCCGCTTCACGCCCAGCAACGTTGTCTCCCTCAGGGCGTCCGCCAGGGCGCGCGATCGATGTCGGTGAAACAGCTCCAGTCCCTGTTCTGCCAGCCACGCGCGATCGCGGCGTCCAGCTTGGCGCGCAGCGCCTCCGCGCTCGACAGCCGCAGGTCCACAGCCTGGGCGGCGTCGATCATCAACTGGACATCCTTCAAACCGCCCGCCGCCGTGAAGCCGACGTCGTCGAAGTCGCGCTCGCCGATCTTGGTGATGTACTCCCGCGTCCCAGGATTGCCGAAGAAGCCGGACAGCATCTGCGGGACGAGGTCCGGCGGCAGGCCGGACTTCTCGGCCCAGGCCAGCGACTGGCCGATGAGGTCCATGCCCGAGGCGCCGAGGAAGTTGGCGATCAGCTTGGCCACGGCGGCCTGGCCCTGGCGTTCGCCGACAACGGCGATCATGGGCGCGTAGGCGCTGATCACCGCCCGCACGGCCTCGATCGCATCGGAATCGCCGGCGACGAAGGTCACGAGCCGTGCGGCCTCGGCGGCCGGCACGCGCCCCACCACGGGGCCGGCGATGTAGCGGCCTCCCGCCGCGGCGTGCAGCGCCCCGAGTTCGTCCGAGAGGCCCGGGGAGACCGTGCTCGCGCCGATGTGGATCGCGCCGGGGCGCAGGCCGCTGAGGACGCCATCCGGCCCGGACACCACGGCCCGCAGCGATGCGTCGTCAGCCAGGCTGGAGATCACGATGTCCGCGGCCTGGGCGGCGGCCGCCGGGGATTGGGCGAGGGTCGCGCCCGCCGCGCGCAGCGACTCCGCCTTTCCGGCCGACCGGTTCCAAACCACCAGCGGATAGCCCGCGCGCCGGAGGTTCGTGGCCATGGCGACGCCCATCTTGCCCAGCCCGAGGAAGGCCACGGGCGGCTTGTCGGGCGGAGGCGTCGTCATTGGAGGCGTCGCTGCCGCAACGCCGGCCGTGAGAGCGGGAGGACGGGAAACGTGGCGCGTCTCATGGGGCCCTCCCCTCCACCCTAGCGCCCTCCGGCCGTCGGGGTCGCTGCTGGCGCGGGCTGGACGGGCGCAGCGGAAGACGCCGCCGCCCTGCCGCCACCGCGCTTCGGCAGCAGCTTCATGGCCGCCGCGAGCTCCTTGGCGTCGATGGAGCCGTCGTGGTCCGTGTCGATCAGGGCGAAGTACTTCTTCAGCATCGTGCCCGGGCTCTGCGGGCCGCCCTTCAGCTCCGAATACTCGAGCTTGCCGTCCATGTTGTCGTCCATGACGTCGAGCATGAGGTTGGCCTGCATCAGCTTGTCGTAGTCGTCCCGCGGGGCCTTCGCGGTCTCGCCGGCCCAATGGTAGTGGATGTAGACCGCCAGCATCTCCTCGAAGGACTGCTCGCCCCAGTAGACCGTCTTGGTCGGATCGGGATTGCCGGGGTTGCGGGTCGAGTTGTCGTAGACCCAGCGGGTGATGATCTTCGAGCCGGCCGGCACGTTGAGCGGCTTGGCCAGCACATAGTCCCACTGCCAGTTGAAATCGTACCGCGGCATGGCCAGCAGCATCTCTTCCTTGCCGTCCGGATAGCGGATCGAGACGTTGGCCGCGACGCCGCGCTTATGGGAATGCGGGGTGAAGGCGTAGACCACCGCGTCCTTCGGGAACTCGATGTAGGCGACCTCCTTGTGGTCCGCCTCGCCGGCCGGGATCTCGATGGAGAAGTCGAAGATGCCGAAGGTGCGCCGCGGATATTTCGGCTCCTCGCCCTTGGGATAGAAGTAGAGCCCGAGCTTGGTGTTCTCGACCGTCGCCTTGCCATAGGTCGTGTAGTGGGCCTGGAACGCCAGGCCGCTGCCGGACGGAATCCACAGGCCGCTGTCCTGCGCCATCTTCTGGTAGCCCACGCCCGGGACATAGCCCTGCAGCAGGGTCGTGAACGGAGAGCCGGCGACCGTCTCACCCGCCGGCGTGTCGCTGGGCGCCACGCCCGACAGGATATGGTGCACCGCCTGGCGGTCGTTGACCACGAAGGCCGAGGCCTTCAGCCAGCGGCCCTCGGTCATGACATTCTTCACCGACGGATATTGATAGTCGATGACCCCGCTGGCGGGGACCTTCATGGTCGGAATCTCGACGATCTTGTCGGGCTTGCCGAGCGGCCATTCAGGGGCCTTGAAGTCGATCTTCTTGAGCGGGTCCTCGCCGCTCCCGCGCGGTGCGCCGGCGTCGATCCAGTGGACGAGGGTCTTCATCTGCTGCGGCGACAGGCGCCCGTCGTCCTTCCACTGGCCCACCGTCTCGTCGGGCTCGAAAGGCGGCATGCGGTGGGTGCGGATGACCTCGCGGATCATCGGCGAGAAGCCCTTGACCTGCTCGTAGCTGGTGAGCGGCATCGGGCCGATCCCGCCCGGCTGGTGGCAGGTCACGCACTTGGCCTCGACCATCGGGGCGATGGTCTTGGCGTAGGAGATCTGCGCGAAGGTCGCAGCCTTGGCCCGCTCCGGGAAGGCGATCAGCTCGCCCCTGGCCTCGACCGACGTCAGGGCGACCTTCTGGCCGGCGACCAGGGCGTCGATGGCAGGCTTGGCGCCATCCACGGGACCGCGATAAGCGATGGTCCAGCCCCGCGGATCGATCACGATCACTTCGGCAGCGCGGGTCACGCCCAGTTCCTCGCCCACCAGTTGCTCGTAGTCGAACAGGATCGGCATATCCGCGAGCCCCGCGGCCTTGGCGTCGGCGATCACCGGATCGCGGCGGTCGCCCAGGCGGCTGTCGACCGCCATCATCTCGACGCCCTTGCCGGCGTAGGCGGCCCTGAGCGCCATCAGCGCCTGGGCGTCGGCGTGCAGTTGCTTGTCGCCGGAGGCGTAGGTGACCAGGACCACGGCCTTGTCCTGCCTCATCCAGTAGAGTTGGCGGCCGAACAGGTTCTGGTCGGCCAGCAGGAAGTCGTCGACCCGCGCCGGCCCGCCGGCTTTCGGCGCCTCGGCCCTGGCGCTCGAGACGCCGTGCGGAGACGCCATAAGGGCGATGGCGCTGGCCGCCGTCGCCAGCAAGCCCAGCCCAGCAATCGCCTTCTGTGAAGTCCTCATGGCGCCTCTCCCTCGCCCTCTTGCAGGGCCGTCGCTCGTCGGTGTCCTCCAGCTCCGCGCAACTTACTGGCTGGACAGCCAACAATAACGCATTTTGTGGGGACTGGCGCAAGGATGCTGGCGCGCGCCCCTCGGACGGGGTTTGGCGGGCAGGAGCGCGGAGGGTAGCTTTCCACTCTGATGGAAGACACAGCGCAGAAAACGAATCGGCGGCGGACACAGGCGGAGCGACGCGACGAGTCCGAGCGGGGACTGGTGAGGGCCGCGGTCGCCTTGGTCTCTGAGGAGGGCGTGAGCGCGAGCACCTTCGAGGCGATCGCGCGCCGCAGCGGCTACAGCCGCGGACTGGTCGGGCAACGGTTCGGCTCGAAGCTGGGCCTGATCGAGGCGGTCATCGCCTACCTGCATGACGGCCGGGAGAGCTTCGCCGACGGCGGAAAGCTCGACGGGCTGCCCGGCCTGGAGGCGCTCCTCACCTATGCCAACCACTACGTCCAGAGGCTCTCGCACCTGGGCGAGGTCCAGGCCTATTTCCGCCTGCTGGCCTGGGCGGTGGCGGACATCTCGACCTTCCGGACGGTGTTCGCCGCCGAGCACGACCGCATCGGCGCGCGTTTCGAAGGCTGGATCCGTCAGGGTCAGGCGGAGGGTCAGATCAGACCGGACTTGGACGCGACCGCAGCCGCCCTGATGGTCGGCAGCCAATTGCTGGGGCTCTCCATCCAGGTGCTGATCGACCCGGCGATGGACCTCAACCCGATCCGCGCCACGTACCTGGCGACGCTGCGCCACGCATTCTCGGCGAGCGGCGGCGAGTGACAGCAACGGCGGCGGCGGCTCTACGGGCGTAGTCCCTCCCCAGCCCAAGGCGGAAAGCGGGGATACGCGCGGCTTCCGGCGCGGCTCTAACGGCGCGTGTTCAGCGAACTCATGCGTGTCCCCACTCGCGGCGTTGGTTCGCTTCCGAAAAGCGGACCTTCGGCTCGCGACCGCGCACGGCGTGAGCGTTCCTCGAATCTACAATGTCAGCGCCTTGACCCCATGGCGCGCCGCCACCGGGCCGGGCTGTCACCCACGATCCGTCGAAATGCGCGCGTGAACGTGGTCTGGTCCGCAAAGCCGGAGCCGATGGCGACGTCAGCTATGGAGAAGCCGCTGGTCTGCAGCAGCGCCTTCGCGCATTCGATCTTCCGTTCGAGCAGCCAACGATAGGGCGACACCCCGAAGCTGCTGCGGAACGCGCGCGTGAAGTGGCTGACCGAAAGCCCGCACTCGCGCGCCATGTCCGCCAGGCGAATGTTCCCCTCGAGACTCTCCCGGATCATCTCGGCGACGCGCCTGGCTTGCCAGGGCGCCAGCCCACCCCTCGTCGCCCTCTCCGACGCCGGGAGCCCCCCGTAGGTTCTGAGCACATGCGCACCCAGGATCAGGCTGAACTGGTCGAGCGCAAGGGAGCCTGTCCAGTCGCGCGAGCCGATGAACGGGAGGACATATTGGGTGAGTTGGGCCAGCACGATGTCGTGCTCGCAGATCGCGAACTTGTATGAGCCCGCCGGTTCGACGCCGTGGTCCCTCGCGATCTCGTCCAATCCCGCTTTCGGCACATGGTAGTGCACATAGTCGAACCCCGCGCCGACCCAGCAGACCGGGTCGGATTCGAGGTCCATGACGCTGGTTCGCAGTGACGCGATGTACGGAACGTCGATCGCTTTTCCGTCGATCCAGAGATCATAGGTGCGCGTCGGGACCGGCAGGAGGGAGACCGAGATGTGCAATGCGGCTTCGCTCGGCACTCGCGTCGTGCGGTCCGGAATGCCGGTGTCGGACCGCAGGCGTGTGATCCCGAACACGCTCGGCCCCGCCCATGCCGTGGAGACCTGTTCGCTCTCCTTCAGGTGAAAGTGAGCGGCCAGATTGCTTCCGAACGCCTCCGTCGCGTCTAGGCGCGTCTGTCGGAAGGGGTCAGGTCCATTGTTCATGGCGCGAACCTGAGCGGCGAGACAAAATCAGTAGGAAAGGGTCGTCGCCTTGTCCAGCCGCTCTCCACAGCTCCGCTTGTAAGTATCCGGCCAGGGAGCCGAACGCGGCGCCAGCAGCGGAAATTAAATAAATTGATCCGTCCGGCCAAGAACGGTCGAGTCTGCCAAGAACACCCGCGCGCGCCTGTGGGACGTTTGCTGCTCCATTGAATGAAGGAGGCGCGCCATGACAGCCAAGCCGAGCATCGTCTTCGCCCACGGGCTCTGGGCCGATGGCTCATGTTTCCAGAAGCTGATCCCGGCGTTGCAGGCCGAGGGGCATCAGGTGATCTGCTCCCAGCACGGCCTGGACTCCCTGGAGGGCGACGTCGAGTGCGTCACCCGTTGCTTCGGGCGCGTCAGCGGCCCCGTGGTCCTGGTCGGCCACTCCTACGGCGGGACCTTGATCACGCATGCGGGGACGGACCCCCGGGTTGCCGCGCTGGTCTACATCGCGGCCCTCGCGCCCGACGAGACGGAGACCTCGCAAAGCCAGCAGGAGAAGTTCCCCGTCACCCCCGTCTTCTCCCACATCGAGGTCGTCGACGGCCGGATCTGGCTGCGTCCGGAGGGCGTGCCAGACTTCTGCGGGGATTTGCCCGAGGCGGAGCAGAAGCTCGTCTGGGCCACCCAGGCCGTGCCGGTCCCCGATCTGTTCACCCAGAAACTGGACGGCGTCGCCTGGCGCACAAAGCCGAGCTGGTATGTCGTGGCGAAGCAGGACTGCACCGTTAACCCGGAGCTGGAACGGTTCGCGGCCAAGCGCATGGGCGCCCGGACGGTGGAGGTCGACGCCAGTCACGTCCCCATGCTCTCCAAGCCCGATGTGGTCCTGGGCGTGATCCGCGACGCCGCGAACGCGCTCGCCCCGGTCTCGGCCTGAGACGCCCCTGGGTCTCCGGCCAGGACGCCGCCGCGTTCCGCCACTGACCTAGGAGCATTGAACCATGGTCAATGCCGCACCTCCCCTGCGCGTCGTCGAGGAGTCCCCCGGTTACTGGAGGGTGGTGTTCGAAAACCCGCCCTTCAACATCGTGGACGGGGCGCTGTTCGGCGGCCTCCAGGACCTGCTGGCTCGTTTCGACGCGAGTGAGTCCCTGCGGGTCGTGGTGTTCGAAAGCGCCTACCCGGAGTTCTACCTGGCTCACTTCGATCTGAGCGGGAACCTCGGGAACACGCTCACCGGCGTGGGACCTTCCGGCCTTCCGGTCCTGATGGACACCTTCGTCCGCCTCAGCAAGTCGCCTGTCGTCAGCATTGCGAGGATCCGAGGGTGCGTCAGGGGCGTGAGCAGCGAGTTCGTCCTCGCGTGCGACATGCGGTTTGCATCCCGTGAGAACACCTCGCTAGGCCAACCGGAAGTCGGGGTCGGCCTGCATCCAGGCGGGGGCGGCGCTGAACGTCTTCCGCGGCTCGTCGGTCGCGGCCGCGCGCTCGAGATCATACTCGGCGCCGACGATTTCGACGGCGAGACCGCGGAACGGTATGGCTATGTCAACCGGTGCCTTCCGGACGCCGAACTCGACGGCTTCGTCGACGCGCTCGCGCGGCGGATCGCCTCCTTCGATCGTCGCGCGCTCAGCGCAGCCAAGGCTTTGGTCAACCAGGTCTCGCTGCCGACCGCCGACCAGCTCCTCGGGGCGCTCATCTCCTTTGAGAGCGCCCTGACGTGGCCTGAAGCTCAGCGGCGAATCAAGGCGGTGATGGAACGGGGACTCCAACGCGACACCGACTTCGAGATGCGCTGGCCCGCGCTGCTCGACAGGCTGCTGGAGGCCTAGCTAGACACCGGCCTGCAGTTTGCTCGGTGCTCCCGAAAGACACCTGGGCCCCCGCTTGCGCGGGGATGAGCGCGATTGGGTGTCGCGCGCCCTTCCCGCTCGCCCGCTAGGCCCCGCCTGCAGCCGCGCGCCTGGCCTCGTCGAGCCGCTCTTCCTTCAGCTTTTCGGCCACCAGGAAGGCGAGCTCCAGGGCCTGCTCGCCGTTCAGGCGTGGGTCGCAGTGGGTGTGGTAGCGGTCGGCCAGGTCGCCCTCGGTGACCTCGCGGGCGCCGCCGGTGCATTCGGTGACGTTCTGGCCGGTCATCTCCAGGTGGACGCCGCCGGGGTGCACGCCCTCGGCCTTGCAGATCTCCACGAAGCTTTTGACCTCGGTGAGGATGCGGTCGAAGGGCCGGGTCTTGTAGCCGTTGTTGGCGGTCAGCGTGTTGCCGTGCATCGGGTCGATGGCCCAGACCACCTTCTTGCCGGCGGCCTTGGTGGCGCGCAGCAGGGCCGGAAGGCGCTTGTCGATCTTGTCGTGGCCGAAGCGGCCGTAGAGCGTCAGGCGGCCGGGCTCGTTGGCGGGGCTGAGCGCGTCGGCCAGGCGCAGGAGGTCGTCGGGCTCCATCGTCGGGCCGCACTTCACGCCGATGGGGTTCCGGATCCCCTTGAAGAACTCGACGTGGGCGCCGTCGAGATCGCGGGTGCGCTCGCCGATCCAGACCAGGTGGGCGGAGGTGTCGTACCACTGGCCGGTGGTGCTATCGACGCGGGTCATCGCCTCTTCGAGGTTGAGCAGCAGCGCCTCGTGGCTGGTGAAGAACTCCACCTGGTGCAGGCTCGGGTGGCTCTCCGGCGTGACGCCGATGGCCTCCATGAAGGCGAGCGATTCCGAGATCTTCTCGGAGAGCTCGCGGTACCGGGCCCCCTGCGGGCTGTCGTTCACGAAGCCCAGCGTCCATTTGTGAATATTGTGCAGGTCGGCGTAGCCGCCGCCGGCGAAGGCGCGCAGCAGGTTCAGCGTCGCAGCGGACTGCGAATAGGCCTGGATCAGCCGCTGCGGGTCCGGCGTGCGGGCCTCGGCGGTGAACTCCATGCCGTTGATGATGTCGCCGCGGTAGGACGGCAGGGTCACGCCGCCGACCGTCTCGGTGGGCGCCGAGCGCGGCTTGGCGAACTGACCGGCCATGCGGCCCACCTTCACGACGGGCTTTCCGCCGGCGAAGGTCAGCACCACCGCCATCTGCAGGATCAGGCGGAAGGTGTCGCGGATGTTGTCGGCGTGGAATTCCTTGAAGCTCTCGGCGCAGTCGCCGCCCTGCAGCAGGAAGGCGCGGCCCTCGGAGACGTCGGCGAGCAGGCCTTTCAGGCGGCGGGCCTCACCTGCAAAAACCAGCGGCGGCATGGCGCGCAGGGTCTGCTCGGCCTTGGCCAGGGCGGCCAGGTCCGGATAGTCGCCCGGCATGTGCTTGCCGGGCTTGCCCCTCCAGGAGGCCGGCGTCCAATGTTCCGTCATCGCTCCAACTCCGCGCCCCGCGGTCCGGCGGGGAAGCCGGGCGTTCTACTCCAAGATAGGGGCGCAGGTCGATGCTTGCAGGCCCGGGCTTCCAGGGTTTGGGCCTACAGGGCCTTTTCCTGGGCGGCGTTGGCCACGGCCAGCAGGGCCACCAGGGCGCCCAGGGCCAGCCACCACTCCTGCCAGACTCCGAAGTTGACGCCGAACAGCAAGTAGACGCAGGCGCTGGCCGCGGTGGCGGCGGCCGCCAGGCTGGGGGCCGGCCGCGACAGCCGGCTCAGCACCACACCCCAGAAGGCCGCCGCGGTCACCGCGCCCACGGCGCCCAGCTCCAGCCAGATCTGCAGCGGATTGTTGTGCGGATGCAGGATGATGCCCGGCCCGAACATGCGGCTGGCCTCGAGCCCCCAGCCCTGCAGGGGCCGCAGTTTGATCCAGTCGATGGCGTGGCTCCAGTAGCCCATGCGCATGGAGTCGGTCTTGGGCAGGTCGGCGCGGATCGCCTCGTAGTCGAAGAAGTGGCGGACCGCCCAGATGCCGAACGGCATGGCCAGGAACAGCACCGCCGCGGCCAGGGCCAGAAGCTTCGGCGCGCCGCGCGGCCAGCGCCAGACCAGCAGGGCCACGATCGGCGCCAGGAAAAGGCTAAGGACCGGGGCGTCGTAGCCGAAGGCCAGCGCCGCCGCGCCCGTTCCCGCCGCCATCGCCAGGGCCAGCCAGGGCCGCAGGCGGCGGGGTCCGCTGAGCGCCGCCAGGGGCCAGAGCAGGCCCAGCACCTGGGTGGTGTGGCCGTCGTTGGATTCCGCCAGGTCGTCGCGGATCGGCCCGTAGACCGCGTGCAGCGCCTTGTAGGCTACGCCCCGCGTCAGGCCCTCCTCCAGCAGCACCAGGCCGAACAGCGCGCAGCCGTAGGCCAGGATGTGCAGGGCGCGGGTGCGCAGCACCGGGTCGGCGCGCCGCGCCGCGGAGATGGCGCTCCAGTAGAGGGGCAGCTCGAAGGCGAGCTTGAGGATGCTGTTGTTGGCGGGCTTGGTCGGATGGTACGGGCTCCAGGTCGTCGAGACCGCCGCCCAGATCAGGCCCGCGAACAGGATCATCGCCGCCGGCCGGTCCCGGTCGTCGATCCGCACCGCCGGCAGGCAGAGCAGGCCCACGAGGGACATCAGGCCGGAGAACCCCAGCGGCCAGAGCCACCCGAAGGGGGCGACCAGCACCGCCGCGCCGATCAGCACCCAGCCGCACCAGGCGGCCAGCAGGTCACGCGGGGCGGCGGCAGTGCGGCTGGCGCTCACGCCACCTGCCCCAGGCCCATGGGTACAAATTTCTCACGCATGGTGACCAGCTCCTCGGCGAGCGTCGGGTGGACCGCGCAGGCGGCGTCCCACTGGGCCTTGGTGACGCCCATCTTGATGGCGATGGCGGCCATCTGGATCATCTCCGGGGCGTCGGGGCCGACCACATGGCAGCCCACCACCTTCTCGGTGGCGCAGTCGACCACCAGCTTCAGCAGGGCGCGTTCGTCGCTGCCGTTGAAGGCGTATTTCATGGGTTTCAGGCGGGCCAGGTAGATGTCGACCTTGCCGCAGACCTTGCGCGCGTCGGCCTCGCTGAGGCCCACCGAGCCGATCGGCGGCTGGGAGAAGACGGCGGACGCCACGGTCTCGTGATCGAACGCCGTGGGCCGGCCGTAGAACTCGGTCTCGGCGAAGGCCTGGCCTTCGCGGATCGCCACCGGCGTCAGGTTGATGCGGTCGGTGACGTCGCCCACCGCCCAGATGTTCTCGACATTGCTGCGCGAATGGTCGTCGACGGCCACCGCGCCCCGCTCGGTCAGCTTCACCCCGGCCGCCTCCAGGCCGAGTCCTTCCACATAGGGCTCGCGTCCCAGGCAGAGCATCACCACGTCGCTCTCGACCTCGTGGCCGTTGGAGAACCGGCTGAGCAGGCCGCCGGAGGTCTTCTCGATGGCGGTGTGCTGGGTCCCCAGGACCACGGTGATCCCGCGCTTCTCCATCTCCTCGGCCAGGTGGCTGCGGACGTCGTCGTCGAAGCCGCGCAGCACGTTCGGGCCGCGATGGACCAGGGCGGTCTCGACGCCCAGGCCGTTGAAGATGCCGGCGAACTCCACGGCGATGTAGCCGCCGCCGGCGATGACGATGCGCCTGGGCAGCTCTGGAAGGTGGAAGGCCTCGTTGGAGGAGATGGCGAGCTCCACGCCCGGCAGGTCCTTGGGCGCCCAGGGCCGCCCGCCGGTGGCGATCAGGATCTTGTCGGCGGTGCGGGTTCCGACCTTGTCGACTTCGACGGTGTGGGCGTCGAGCAGGCGGGCCTTGCCGTGCGCCAGCTCCGCGCCGGCGTTCTGCAGGTTGCGGACATAGATGCCGGAGAGCCGGGCGATCTCCTTGTCCTTTTCCGCCAGGAAGGCCTGCCAGTCGAACGTCGCGCCTTCGACCGTCCATCCGTAGCTCTTGGCGGTCTTGAAATGGTGGGAGAATTCCGAAGCGTAGACCATGAACTTCTTGGGCACGCAGCCGCGGATCACGCAGGTGCCGCCGACCCGATGCTCCTCGGCGACGGCCACCTTGGCGCCGGACATGGCCGCCAAGCGCGCGGCGCGCACCCCGCCGGAGCCCGCGCCGATCACGAAGAGGTCGTAGTCGTACTTGGCCACCGTCGGGCCTCCTTGGTTCGCTCGGCCGTTCAGGGCTCGAGGGTCATGACGCCGCCGTCCGCGCCGATCAAGGCGAGGTCGGCCAGATCTAGGAACAGGCCATGGTCGACCACGCCGGTGACGCTTTTCAGCGCCGCCGCCAGGGCCGCCGGCTCCTCGATCCGGCCGCAAGCTGCGTCATAGATGAGGTTGCCCCCGTCAGTTCGCACGGGGCCGCCGTCGGTTACCCGCAGCCGCGGCATCATGGCGATGTCGAATTCGCTGAGCACGTCGCAGATCCGCAAGGCCGTGGTCTTGTGCCCGAAGGCCACCACCTCGATCGGCAGGGGGAATTTTCCCAGCGTCTTCACCTGCTTGGCGGCGTCGGCGATCACCACGCAGCGGCCCGAGGCCTCCCACACCAGCTTCTCGCGCAAGAGCGCCGCGCCGCCGCCCTTGATCAGCGAAAGCCCCGGCCCGATCTCGTCGGCCCCGTCGACGGTGAGGTCGATGGCCCGCGTCTCGCCCAGTTCGGCGATGGCAAGGCCGAAGCTGGACGCCAGGTCGGCGGTGGCCTGCGAGGTCGCCACGCAGGTGACGTTCAGGCCCCGCGCCGCCAGGGCGCGCACGAACCAGGCCGCGGTCGAGCCGGTGCCCAGGCCCACCACCATGCCGGTCTCGACAAGCGCCGCGGCGGCCTCGCCCGCGGCCCGCTTCTGATCGTCCGCCGAGCTCAACCCAACCCCCGCTCATCCCCGCGAAGGCGGGGACCCAGGCTTTTTTCGTTGCGGCGCGCAGACCTATCGCGGCGGCGCCAACCCAGACTCAGAAGCACCAAAACACCTGGGTCCCCGCCTTCGCGGGGATGAGCGGAAGGGAAGATCATGCCTTTCCCTTCGCCGCGCGGGCGGCCAGTTTGCGGGCGCGGAACTTGGCCGCCCAGCCTTCGCGCTGCACCTGGGCCGAGCGTTCGACGGCCAGGGCGTCGGCGGCCACGTCCTTGGTGATCACCGAGCCGGAGCCGGTGTAGGCGCCCGGCCCCACCTTCACCGGCGCCACGAGCGCGGTGTTCGAGCCGATGAAGGCGCCCTCGCCCACGTGGGTCTCGTGCTTGTCGAAGCCGTCGTAGTTGCAGAAGATCGTGCCGGCGCCGATGTTCGCGCCCGCCCCCACCGAGCCGTCGCCCAGGTAGGTCAGGTGGTTGGCCTTGGCGCCCTTGCCGACCGTGACCTTCTTGACCTCGACGAAGTTGCCGATGTGGGCGTCCTCGCCGATGTCGGCGCCGGGCCGCAGGCGGGCGTAGGGGCCGATCAGGGCGCCGGGGCCTACACGGGCGCCCTCCAGGTGGCTGAAGGCGCGGATCACGGCGCCGGTCTCCACCGTCACGCCCGGCGCGAAGACCACGAACTGCTCGACCGTCACGCCCGCGGCGATCTCGGTGTCGTAGGAGAAGTGCACCGTCTCCGGCGCCGGCATGGCCACGCCGTCGGCCAGCGCCTGGGCGCGGCGGCGATCCTGGAAGATGCGCTCGGCCTGGGAGAGCTGCATCGGCGTGTCGCACCCCATCACCGCGCTCTCGGGGACGATTGCGGCCCGGGTCGCGGCCTTGTCGTCGGCGGCGAGGGCCACGATCTGGGTGAGGTAGTACTCGCCCTTGGCGTTGTCGTTGGTGGTGCGGTCCAGCCAGCCGAACAGGCGGGCCTTGTCGGCGCAGAGCATGCCCGCGTAGCAGGTCCGCACGGCCAGTTCGGCCGGACTGGCGTCCTTCGGCTCGACGATTCGGCTGACCTCGCCCCTCGCAGTCATCATCATTCGCCCGTAGAGCAGCGCGTCCACCGGCTCGAAGCCCAGCAGGGCCAGGTCCGCGCCCTGCCCGCGCAGCTCGAACAGCGGCTCCAGGTCGGCGGGGGCGAGCAAGGGGCAGTCGCCGTTTGTCACCAGGACGTCGCCCTCGAAACCGGCCAGGGCCTCCCGCGCCGCCATCACCGCATGGCCGGTGCCGAGCGGCGGGTCCTGCACGGCCACCGCGCCCTCGCCCAGCCGGCGGACGACAAGGTCGCGCACGGCGGAGGGGCCGGCGCCCACCACCACCACGATCCTCTCGCAGCCCGTCGCTTCGACGGTGTCGATCACCCGCTCGAGCAGGCCGCGCCCGCCCACCTTGTGCAGCACCTTGGGCGTGGCGGACTTCATCCGCGTGCCTTGTCCGGCGGCGAGGATTACGGCGGCGCGCGCGGTCATCAGGCAGGGTCTCCGGGCCGAGTCAGCAATCTTGCTGCGTGGCTTACCAAGCCTTGGCGCCGGGCGCGAGAAGCGGCTAGCTTCCGGGCCTTCGTCGGGGAGTAGTTCATGAAACGTCGCGTCGGTCTCGCCACCCTTCTGTCCGCCTGCGCCATCGGCGCCGTCACCACCGCCTGGGCCGCGCCCCCTCCGATGGACTCGAAGGCGCTGGAGGCCAGGTTCGACGCCCAGATCGACCCGGCCGAGATGGGGACCTGGCTGAAACTGCTGGCCGCCGAACCCAACCACGTGGGATCGGTCCACGACAAGACCAACGCCGAATGGATCGCCGCCCAGCTCAAGTCGTGGGGCTGGGACGCCAAGATCGAGACCTTCAGCGTGCTCTATCCGACTCCGATCAGCGAGGCCCTGGAGCTGGTGGGCGGGCCCGGCGCGCCGTTCAAGGCGACCCTGCAGGAGCCGCCGGTCCCCGGCGACCAGCCGACCTACACCAAGGACGCCCTGCCGGCCTATGTCGCCTTCCAGGGCGACGGCGACGTCACCGCCCCGCTGGTCTACGCCAACTACGGCATGCCCGAGGACTACCTGGCGCTGGAGCGCATGGGCGTCTCGGTGAAGGGCAAGATCGTCATCACCCGCTACGGCGGCGGCTGGCGCGGCCTGAAGCCCCTGCTCGCCCAGATGCACGGGGCGGCCGGGGCGCTGATCTATTCCGATCCCAAGGACGACGGCTACGCCACCGACGACGTCTATCCGAAGGGCGCGGCGCGCCCGGCCCATGGCTTCCAGCGCGGCTCGGTGGCCGACATGCCGATCTATCCGGGCGATCCGCTGACGCCGGGGGTCGGCGCCACCAAGGACGCCAAGCGGATCGACCGCAAGGACGCGCCGGTCATCCTGAAGATCCCCTGCCTGCCGATCTCCTACGGCGACGCCCAGGTGCTGCTGGCCTCGCTGAACGGCCCGGTGGCGCCGGCCAATTTCCGCGGCTCGCTCCCGATCACCTACCACGTCGGCGGCGGCGAAGGCTCCGGCAAGGCCCACCTGGCGGTCCAGTCCGACTGGTCGCAGAAGACGCTCTACGACGTGGTCGGCACGCTGAAGGGCTCGGAGGCCCCCAACGACTGGATCGTGCGCGGCAACCACCACGACGGCTGGGTGATGGGCGCGTCCGACCCCCTGAGCGGCCAGATCGCGCTGCTAGCCGAGGCCAAGGCCTTCGGCGCCCTGATGAAGACCGGTTGGAAGCCCAAGCGGACCATCGTCTACACGAGCTGGGACGGTGAAGAGCCCGGCCTGCTGGGCTCCACCGAATGGGCCGAGACCCACGGCGACGAGCTGAAGGCCAAGGGCGTCGTCTATATCAACACCGACGGCAACGGCCGCGGCTTCTTCCGCGCCGAGGGCAGCCACGCCTTCCAGCACTTCGTCAACCAGGTGAGCGCCGACGTGAAGGACCCGGAGACCGGCGTCTCGGTGCGCGACCGCGCCCGGGCCCGGCTGGCGGTGGGCCTGTCCGAAGGCGGCGGCGGGGGCCGTGGCGAAGGCCAGTCGCCGCAGATGAAGGCCGCGGCCAACGATCCCAGCAAGGATATCCCGCTCGGCGCCCTGGGCTCCGGCTCCGACTATTCGGCCTTCCTGCAACACCTGGGCGTGCCGTCGATCGACTTCGGCTACGGCGGCGAGGGCGAAAGCGGCGGGGTCTATCACTCGCTCTACGACGACTATCAGCACCACTCGACCTTCGTGGACCCGGGCTTCGCCTATGACGCCACCCTGGCCAAGACGGTGGGCCGCGCGGTCATGCGCCTGGCGGACACCGACCTGCCGGTGCAGCGCTACGGCGACTTCGCCGACACGGTGGCGACCTACCTCGACGAGGTGAAGAAGCTCGCCGACACCACCCGCGACACCGCCCGCACCCAGGCCCGCCTGCTCGGCGCCAACGCCTATCAGCTGGCCGCCGACCCGACCAAGCCGCACGCCAATCCGGCGCCGTTCGCCGCCTCGCCGACGACGGACTTCGCGGCCCTGGACGGCGCGGTCGGCAAGCTGAAGGCCAGCGCGGCGGCCTTCGACGCGGCGCTGTCGGCCAAGGGCGAGGGGCTGAACAAGGCCCAGCGCGCCAGGCTGGACGCGGTGATCCGCCCGCTGGACCAGACCATGCTGCGCCCGGAAGGCCTGCCGGGCCGACCCTGGTACATGAACATGGTCTACGCGCCCGGCCGCTTCACCGGCTATGGCGCCAAGACCTTGCCGGGGGTGCGCGAGGCCATCGAGGAGCGGCGGTTCGACGACGCCCAGAAGTACGTCGGCCTCACCAGCCAGGCGCTCGTCGCCTACGCTGGCGAGCTCGACCGGGCGACCGCCATCCTCAATGGGGGCTGATCGGGCGGGGGGCCAGTCAAAAACGGCGGCGCTTTCGGGCGCCGTCATCGCCTTCGACCTGGACGGCACCCTGGTCGACACCGTCCACGACCTGGTCGGCACGCTCAACTGGCTGCTGGCGACCGAGGGCCTGGCGGCCCTGTCGCTGGATGCCGCGCGGCCGTTTATCGGCCGCGGCGCGCGCTGGCTGATCGAGCGGGGGTTCCAGGCCGCCGACGCGCCCCTGGAGCCCGGGCAGGTCCAGCCTCTGCTCGACCGCTTCCTGGTCCGCTACGAGGCCCATATCGCCGATGAGAGCCGGCCCTTCCCCGGCTGCATCGCCGCCCTGGAGGCGCTGAGGGCGAAGGACGCCAAGCTGGTGGTCTGCACCAACAAGCTGACCCGCCTTTCCGCCGCCTTGCTCGACGCGCTCGACATGAGCCGGCTGTTCGACGCGGTGATCGGCTCCGACCGGGCCCCGGCCATCAAGCCCGACGCGCGCCACCTGCTCACCGCCATCGCCGAGGTCGGCGGCGACCCGGCGCGCGCGGTCCTGGTGGGCGACGCCGGCACCGACGCCGGCGCGGCGCGCGCGGCGAAGGTGCCGCTGATCCTGGTCAGCTTCGGCTACACCGAGACGCCGGCCCGCGACCTGGCCCCCGACATCCTCATCGACCACTTCGACGAGCTGCCGAACGCCTGCGTGCGCCTGCTCGGCGCTTGCGAGCCGTAAGCCCTCGGGCTATACGCCCCCTCCTTCGCGAAGCGCGCCAAGCCTTCGCGCGAGCGGATGCGTAGCTCAGCGGGAGAGCACCTCGTTCACACCGAGGGGGTCACAGGTTCAATCCCTGTCGCATCCACCATCGCCGCCTTGGCGAGCGGCGCGCCCGCATCGCAGATTCCGTCTCGACCCGGCGAATTGGGCGACAGCAGCTTCGGTCGTGACGTTATTCGAAAGGCTCCTCAAATCTGGAGCCTCCGATGTCACAACTTGCCGCCTCATCGCACCCCATCTTATTTGTACGTACAAGCCCTTGCGCGCGATAAATTCCGTACATACATTTATGCCGTGGAGATCGAGTTCGACCCCGACAAGAGCGAGGCGAATTCGGCGCGCCGAGGCCTTCCTTTTTCAGGGGTGACCGAGTTCGATTGGACCACAGCCCTGGTGGTCGCCGACACGCGCCACGCCTACCCGGAACCTCGGTTCCTGGCTCATGGACTGATCGGCGGCCGCCTCCATGCGGTGGTCTTCACGCCAACGGCCACTGGCGTTCGCGTGATCAGCTTCCGCAAGGCCAATGCGAGAGAGGTCAAGAAATATGCCCAAGCCCGACCCCGAACTGATTGACGACGAAAACCCAGAATGGACGGAGGAGATGTTCGCCCGCGCGCGTCCTGCCGCCGAGGTCATGGGCGAGGCCTTCATGGAAATGGCCCGCAAGCCCGGCCGGCCCAAGACGGTCGCGCCGAAAGAGCCTGTGACCATCCGGTTGGACTCCGCGATCGTCCAACGGCTGCGCGCCAGCGGCAAGGGGTGGCAGACCCGCGTGAATGACGAGTTGGCTCGGCTGATCGCCAAAGGCGCGCTTTAGCGGGAGAGCGCCTCGTTCACACCGAGGGGGTCACAGGTTCAGTCCCTGTCGCATCCACCATCGCTTTCTGGAAATCGCGTGCCTCGCGGGTCTTGCGCTCCGGACACGGGGCGCCAAATTGGAACCCCTCACAGGAGTTCCCCTAGGTGACGTCCCCCTTCGACGGCTATGAGGTCGAACCGCGGCTGCGCCCTCGGGCCGCCCGCTACGACTTCGACCTCGACGGCGCGCTGGATGCGGTGGTGGTGCTGGAAGCCCGGGTTCCGGCCGACGCCTTCACGGCCGCCTCACTGGGCACGGATCGGTTGGGCAACGGCATCGTGCTCGGAACCGAGGGCCTGGTGCTGACCATCGGCTACCTGCTGATGGAGGCCGACCGCGTCACCCTGACCGCCAACGACGGGCGCGAAGTCCCCGCCCACGTCCTGGGCTCCGATCCCGTGACCGGCTTCGGCCTGCTCCACGCGCTCGAACCCCTGCGGCTGCCCGGCCTGCCGCTGGGCGATTCCCGTCGGCTGAAGGCCGGCAGTTCGGTGATCCTGGCCGGCGGCGGCGGCCGCGCCCACGCCGCCGCGGGCCACGTCCTCACGCGCCAGCGCTTCGCCGGCTATTGGGAATACCTGCTCGAGGACGCGATCATCACCGAGCCGCCGCACCCCCACTGGAGCGGCGCGGCGCTGATCGGCGCGGCCGGCGAGCTGATGGGCGTCGGCTCGCTCACCATGCAGCACCGGACCGCCGACGGCGCGGTCGCGTCCAACAACCTGTTCGTGCCTTCGGAACTGCTGCCGCCCATCCTCGACGACCTGGCCAGCGGCCGGCCGGCGCATCCGCCGCGGCCCTGGCTTGGGCTCTTCGCCCAGGATGTCGGGCGCCATGTGCTGATTTCCGGCGTCAGCCCCGGCGGGCCGGCGGCGCGCGCCGAACTGCGCGCCGGGGACTCCATCCTCGCGGTCGGCGGCAGCGCCGTCGCCGACCTCGCCGACTTCTACAGCCGCGTATGGGCCTGCGGCCCGGCGGGCGCGACCATCCCCTTGCGGGTGCAGCGGGAAACCGACGTATTCGACCTGGAAGTCCGATCGGCCGACCGCATGGCCATGATGAAGAAGCGCCGCCTGAACTGAGGCCCGGTGGGCGACACCCCCGGGCGTCTGGCCCCATCCGCCTCGAAGCCGCCGGCCGATCGCCGAAGGTGCGCTTTAGCGGCGCTGTAGCCCCTGCTGCTCCATCCGCCACTTGAGCTGGTCGAAGCGGTCCTGGCCGAAGAACGGTTCGCCGCCGAAGGTCATCATGGGCACGCCCCAATGGCCGGCGGCGCGCTGGGCGGTCTGGTTTTCTTCCACCGCCGCGGCGAAGGGCTCGGGGTCGGCCTCGACCGCGGCGGCCATCTCGGCGAAGTCGAGACCCGCGCGGCTCGCCGCCTGAGCGAGGTGGTCGCCTTCGTGCCAGTTGTCGACGCCGCCGCCCCAGATGACGCGGCTGACCTCGTCGAGGAAGGCCAGGCCTCGGCCGCGCTGCGCCGCCGCCACGCCCAGGTGGGTCAGGCGGTGGATGTGGGGCTGCTTCATCCGGTAGCCCGCCTCCGGCGAGCGCTGCACGGGATCGGGCCGGGGCCAGCGGAACGGCAGGCCGAGGAAGGCCGCCTCGCGGAACACGTCGACCATGAAGTAGCGGACCCACAGGGGGTCCTGCTGCTCGAAGAACTCCGGCGTGCGCACCGCCAGGGGATAGACCGGCCGCACGTTGCAGGCGACGTCGTAGTCCCGCTCCAGCGCCGCCAGCCGGGGCGTCACCAGGTAGGAATAGGGCGAGCGGAAGGACCAGTAGAGGTCGTAGCTGAGCGTCATTCGTCGAACCCCGTCGTGATCCATTTTATTGTGACACAAGGTGTGCCATAAGTTTTCCGACAGCAAGTGGGGATGGCGAATGGATTGGCGCGCGATCGGTGCGGCGGCGGCCGCGGTCCTGGCGCTCTGGGCGGCGCCGGCGGCGGCCCAGCCCCCGGCTGCGGCCGCCGGCTATGACGGGCTGAAGGTGACCTTCTGCGGCACCTCGGGGCCGCTGCCGGTCAAGGACCGCGCCAAGGCCTGCGTGGCGATCCAGGCGGGCGACGCGCTCTACATGGTCGACGTCGGGCCGGAGTCGACGGAGAACATGCTGACCTGGCGGATGCCCATGGCCGCGGCGCGGGCGGTGTTCCTGACCCACCTGCACTCCGACCACATCGGCGAGGTCGGCGAGTTCAACCTGCAAAGCTGGGTGGCCGGCCGCCCGGCGCCGCTGGCCCTGGTGGGGCCGCCGGGGACCGAAAAGGTCGCCGCCGGCTTCAACGAAGCCTATGGCCCCGACCACGGCTTCCGCAACGCCCACCATGAACACGGGAGCGTCAAGCTGCCGATCGCCGCGGGGCTGCTGAAGGCGCAGGTGGTTCCGGTCCCGGCCGGCGGGACCGCGGTGGTCTGGAGCCAGGACGGCCTGACCGTCACCGCCATCGTCGTGCACCACAATCCGGTGACGCCGGCCTACGGCTACCGCTTCGACTACAAGGGCCGCTCGGTCGTGGTCAGCGGCGACACCATCAAGTGGCCGCCACTGGCCGCCGCCGCCAAGGGCGCCGACGTCCTGATCCACGAGGCGCAGAACGCCGACATGACCCGGCAGATGTCGCAGGGCCTGGCGATGATGGGCAACCCGCGGATGAGCTCGATCATGGCCGACACGCTCAGCTATCACACCACCCCGGTGGAGGCGGCGGATATCGCCCGCATGGCCGGCGTCAAGCGGCTCGTCCTCTATCACATCACCCAGGCGGGCCTGCCGATGTTCACCCCCGAGGCCTTCACCAAGGGCATGGACGCGGGCGGGCCGCTCGACTGGCGGATCTCGAAGGACGGCATGACCATCGAACTGCCGGCGAACGGTCAGGAGATCAGGTTCGGACAGTTCTGAAGGGACCGAGAGCCCCACTCTCCACCGCTCGCCCCGGCGAAGGCGGGGTCCAGATGGCGTGACTCAGACTTGGGCTCCATCAGCTCAGAGCTCGTCCAATCCGCCACCCAGCTTCATGATCTGGGTCCCGGCCTTCGCCGGGATGAGCGGGGTTTTGACCCTAGCCGTTCATCGGCGGCTGGTGCTGTTCGATCAGGTCGCTGCGTTCGGCTTCGCGCACGGCGCGGGTGACGTTTAGGCGGGTGAGGATCGCGGCCTCGCCATAGGCCGCGCGGGCCTTTTCCAGGGCGGAGCGCCAGGTCTGGTTGGCCAGGTTGTCGGTCTCGCCGGCGTAGACCACGGTAGGGCCTTCCTTGGTCAGCTTGGCGATCACGAAATTGGCCCCCGCCGGCGGCAGGAAGCGGTCTTCTTCGAAGGCGGTATAGCGGTAACGGGCGCCGGACTTTCCGGCGAGTTCGAACTGACGGCTCAACGCAACTCTCCACCCCTGGACGACGCGGTCTTCGGCCCGGCCGAGCGACCACGCGCCATTGTTCGACGCAGGCTTGGCCAAAAAGGGGCTCAGCTTGACCATAGAGGCCTTCTCCAGTTCGGACGGCCCAAGAAGGCCCGATGCGGGAACAACCGGCGCCGTAAGACGTTCGGGCGATGCGCCGCCTCTGTTAGGGTCATATCTCCTTAGGGAGCGCGACTCGAAAGTCGTCGCCCTGACCTCGGAGCCCCGCAAAGACTGTGGACACCTCGGCCGAATTCACTGTCAGGCGCGGCGGCGACCATCCCACAGTTGCGCTGACCGGGGACTGGACGGCCAACAGCCTGGGCGACGCCCCGGCGCGGCTGGCCCAGGCGATCCCGTCGGACCACGCGGTGGGCGTCGACATCCGCAAGGTCCGCCGGCTCGACACGGCCGGAGCCTACGCCCTGATCCGCGCGATCGGCCGCGACTTCGACCTGAAGGCCGTCCAGGCCCGGCCGGAGAGCGCGCGGCTGCTGGAGCTGGTGGGCGCGGCGGTGAGCGTGGAGCCGGTGGCGGTCCAGCCCCCTCGGGGTTTCCACGAGATGACCGTGCGGATCGGCAAGGGCGTCTCGAACGTCGCCTACGAGTGGATCGACACCCTGGCCTTCCTCGGCCACCTGCTGGTGGTGGTGGCGCGCGCCATCGTCTTCCTGTTCACCAATCCCAAGCGGATCCGCTGGGCGGCGATCTTCTCCCTGGCCGAGCGGGCGGGCCTCGACGCCATCCCGATCGTCGCCGTGACGTCCTTCTTCATCGGCGCGGTGGTGGGGCTGCTGGGGGCCAACATGCTGCGCCAGTTCGGCGCGGAGGTGTTCGCCGTCGAGCTGATCGGCATCGCGGTGCTGCGCGAGTTCAACATCATCATCACCGCGGTGCTGCTGGCCGGCCGGTCAGCCTCCAGCTTCGCCGCCGAGCTCGGCTCGATGAAGATGAACCAGGAGATCGACGCCATGCAGGTGATGGGCGTCGATCCGTTCGAGGCCCTGGTCCTGCCGCGCTTCGTGGCGCTGCTGGCGATCATCCCGCTGCTGACCTTCGTGGCGACGCTCGCCGGCCTGTTCGGCGGCATGGTGGTGGTCTGGACCGCGCTGGACCTGGGGCCGGCCTTCTTCCTTCAGCGGATCGTCGACAACGTGGGCGCCGTCCATTTCTGGGTCGGCATGTCCAAGGCGCCGGTGATGGCCGCGGTGATCGCCGGCATCGGCTGCCGCCAGGGCCTGGAAGTCGGCGGCGACGTCGAGAGCCTGGGCCGGCGGGTGACGGCGGCGGTGGTGCACGCCATCTTCGCGATCATCATGATCGACGCCGCCTTCGCGCTCCTCTTCATGAAGCTGAACATATGAGCGACGCCTCGCCTCCCCCCGCGGTCGACGAGGCCGACCTCACCGACGACGAGCTGCTCGACACCGAGGGCCCGGCGGTGGAGGTGCACGGACTGGTCTCGGCCTTCGGCGACAACCTGGTCCACGACGGGCTCGACCTGATCTGCCGACGCGGCGAGGTGCTGGGCGTGGTCGGCGGCTCCGGCGCCGGCAAGTCGGTGCTGCTCAACACCATCATCGGCCTGCGCCGGCCGCAGGCGGGAATCGTGCGGGTCTTCGGCCAGGACATCGAGCACGCCTCGCGGCGGCGGTGGACGGCGATCGAGCGGCGCTGGGGCGTGCTGTTCCAGCAGGGCGCGCTCTTCTCGAACCTCACGGTGCGCGAAAACGTCGCCGCGCCGATGTTCGAGCACACCAACCTGCCCCGGAAGGAAATCTACGACCTCAGCGACCTGAAGACCGCCCTGGTCGGCCTGCCGGCCAACGCCGGCGACCTGAAGCCTGCGGAGCTGTCCGGCGGGATGCGCAAGCGCGCCGGCCTGGCCCGCGCGCTCGCCCTGGACCCGGAGCTGCTGTTCCTGGACGAGCCCACCGCCGGCCTCGACCCGATCAGCGCGGCGGCCTTCGACGAACTGATCAAGGACCTGTCCGACAGCCTGGACCTGACGGTGTTCATGATCACCCACGACCTCGACACCCTCTACGAGATCACCGACCGCGTGGCGGTGATCGCCGACAAGAAGGTGGTCGCCACCGCGCCGGTGCGAGAGCTCGAACACAACAACCACCCCTGGATCAAAGAGTATTTCCTGGGGCCCCGCGGCCGCGCCGCGGCTAAGGTGAAGACGGAAGCCTGATGGAAAAGAACGCCAACTACGCCCTGGTGGGCCTCTCCTCGCTGATCCTCTTCGTAGGACTGGTGATCTTCGTCGTCTGGCTCGCGAGGGTGTCGTTCTCGCAGGAGTACGACCTCTACGACATCGTCTTCGACGGGCCGGTGCGCGGCCTGAACCAGGGCGGCGAAGTCCACTTCAACGGCATCAAGGTGGGCGAGGTCACCAAGATCGCGCTCGACCGCACCAACCCCGCTCGCGTGATCGCCCGGGCGCGGGTGACGTCCGACGTACCGATCCGCGTCGACAGCTACGCCACCCTGGAGCCGCAGGGCATCACCGGCGTGAATTACGTCCAGATCACCGCCGGCACGCCGTCCAAGCCGCTGCTCAAGGTGGTGGAGCGCGCGAAGTGCCAGAGCAACGGCCTGAGCACCTGCATCCCGATCCTGAAGAGCCAGCGCAGCGCGCTCTCCGACCTGCTGGAGGGCGGCGGCACGGTGCTGACGCGGACCATCGAGGCGCTGGACCGGGTGAACCGCGTGCTGTCCGACCAGAATATCAAGACCTTCGGCGCGGCGCTCTCAGACGCGCAGGCGGTGACCGCCGAGGTCCGCGAGCGCAAGGAGATCGTCGCCGACGCCCAGAAGCTGATCCAGGACCTGGATACAGCCACCCAGCACGCCGACGGCATCCTGGTCTCCACCCAGGGGCTCGTGGACGGCGACGCCAAGCGCAGCCTGAAGAATATCGCCGACGCCGCCGACGAGGCCAAGCAGACGGCCCATGACCTGCGCGGCATGGTCGACAAGCTGCAGGGCCCGACCGCCGACTTCGCCAACAGCGGCCTGCCGCAGATCACCAGCGCCATCGTCGAGCTGCAGAAGGCCGCGGAATCGCTGCAGCGGCTGGTCAACGAGATCCAACGCAGCCCGGCGGGCGCCCTGGGCAAGGGACCGTCCGAAGAAGTGAAGGTGAAGCCATGACCCGCCGCATCCTCGCGCTCGCCGCCATCGGCGCCTGCGCCCTGGCCCTCAGCGGCTGCATCTCGCTGCTGCCCAAGACAAAGGTCGCCCAGATGTACCGCTTCGGGCCCCCGCCCGCCGCCGCGTCGGCGGCGCAGGCGGGGAACGTCTCGGTCTTCCGCACCAACGGCGACTTCCAGGAGGAGGCGGCCGACGACCGCCTTCTGACCGTCAGCGGCGGCAAGGCGGCCTATGTCGCCGAGGCGCGCTGGGTGGCCCCGGCCCAGGTGCTGTTCGACCAGGCGGTCGCCAACGCCTTCGACGCCAGCCCCGTGCGCCTGATCGCCCGCGGCCAGCAGGGCCACGCGGCCTATGCGCTGCGGATCGACGTCCGCAGCTTCGAGGCCCGCTACGACTCCGGGCTGAACGGAGCGCCCACCGTGGTGGTGTACATCCATGCGGCCCTGACCAAGGCCGACCAGTCCAGCGTCGGCGAGAGCGATTTCGAGGCGCGCGTGCCGGCGTCGGACAACCGCGTGGGCGCGATCGTCGCGGCCTACGACAAGGCGGCGACGGAGGTCATCAGCAAGCTGGTCGCCTGGACCGGGACCAAGGCGGTCTAAGCTTCGATCCCCGCCTGCCGCTTGGCGGCGGTGACGGTGTTCTGGAGCAGGACGGCCACGGTCATCAGGCCCACGCCGCCCGGCACCGGGGTGATCCAGCCGGCCACGCGGCTGGCGGACTTGAAGTCCACGTCGCCGACCACCTTGGTGCGCCCGGCGGCGGCCTTTTCCGGATCGTCGAAGGGCACGCGGTTGATGCCGACGTCGATCACCGCGGCGCCCGGCTTGATCCAGTCGGCGGTGATCATCCGCGGACGGCCCACCGCGGCCACCAGGATGTCCGCCTCGCGGCAGACCGCCGGCAGGTCGACGGTGCGGGAGTGGGCGATGGTCACCGTGCAGTCGGCCTGCAGCAGGAGCTGGGCGATCGGGCGGCCCACGAGCACGGACCGGCCCACCACCACGGCGCGCTTGCCCGCGAGGTCGCCCACGGTCTCACGCAGCAGGATCATGCAGCCCAGCGGCGTGCAGGGGGTCAGGGCCGGCTGGCCGCTGGCCAGGCGCCCCGCGTTGACCACGTGCAGGCCGTCGACGTCCTTGTCCGGGTTGATCGCCGCCAGCACGGCCTTTTCGTCGAGCCCCTTGGGCAGCGGCAGTTGGACCAGGATGCCGTGGATCAGCGGATCGACGTTCAGCTCGCCCACCAGGCGCAGGAGCTCGTGCAGGCTGGTGTCGGCGGGCAGGCGATGGGTGACGGAATGCATGCCCACGGCGAGCGAGTGCTCGCCCTTGGACCGGACGTAGATCTCGCTGGCCGGGTCGGCGCCGACCAGCACCACCGCCAGGCCGGGCTGGAGGCCGTGGCTGGTCTTCAGCTCCGCCACCTGGGCCGCCACGTCGGCGCGCAGGCGCTCGGCGTAGATCTTGCCGTCGATCAAGTTGGCGGGAGACTCGGGCATGGGCGGCTCCTGGAATGGCGCCCCGACTAGCCGCTTGAGGTCCCTAGCGCAAATCCCGGGCGCGACGCAGCCACGCGGCCAGGGCCCAGACGTGGGACTCGCGGTCGAGCCGGACCAGGGCCTCTTGCGGGGTCATCCATTCGAGGGTGTGGTCGTCCTCGACCTTCAGCTCCGGCGCCTCGCCCTCCAGGCGGGCGGCGAAGAAGGTCCCGCGGGTGTTGACGCTCGAGCCGTCCTCGTTGGTGAAATAGTGGTCGGCGCGGGCGACCTCGGCGCCGACGGCCACCTTCAGCCCCGCCTCCTCGCCGCATTCGCGAGCGGCCGCCTGCGGGGCGGTCTCGCCCGGGTCGAGGCCGCCGCCGGGCAGGTCGAGGCGCTCGCCGCCGCTTTCGAAGGTCACCCGCACCACGGCGATCTCATCCCCGCGCGGGACGATCACAAAGCCCGCAGGCCGGTCCGGATAGGACCGCCCAGGCTCAGGCTGGCCGAACTGCGGGACGTTCATCAGTCGATCGAATAGAAGGCCGGATAGGGATCGACCTTGCCCGACAGGATGTCCGCCAGCGGCGTCGGCCGCCAGCCCACGGTCTGCTTGTTCGCCCCGCGCCAGGCCGTGACGATCATGTCGCGCAGCTCCGAAGCGCCGATGGCGACCTGCTTGGTGGCGAAGGCCGCGCCGCGCGGATCGCCGGACTTGAAGCCGCCGGCCTTCTCCAGCTCGTAGAGCGGGACCACCTGGCCCCCCGTGGCGGCGAGGTAGGCGCCGACCTGCTGGATGTCGACACCGGCGTCGGCGGCGTGCAGCGGGCTCATCGCCTTCTCCACATCGGCCTGGGTGACCGCCCGGCGCACCAGGGCGCCCTCGAAATCGGCGTGCAGGGTCCTCGACGTGGAATAGCCGCCGGGGTTCGGATAGTCGCCCCAGCCGTTGAAATGGACGCTGACATGCAGCGGCTGGCTGCCGTCGCCGACGAAGTGCGACAGGTATCCGATGTCGATCAGGATCTGCCTCTCGCGCCGCACGCGGTCGGCGGTGAAAAAGGCCTTGTGCGCCGCCCACGCCGGGTTGGACTCGGCGAACTTGAGCGCCTTCCAATAGGCGAAATCCTCGGTCACCTGCTGGTAGTATTCCAGGATGCTGTAGGGCAGGTAGCCGGCCTTCCAACTGTCCTGGCCGACCGCCTGCAGCGCCTTTTCATAGTCTTGGCGCGTCGCCGGCAGGGCGGCCGCCTTCGGGCCCCCGAGGACCGTTCCGTCGTCGTTGAGGTCCAGGAAGTGGCCCTGGTCGCGGTCGCTGTCGAAGGCCTTGCCGGCGCGCTTGATGCGGTCGGGCTCGCGGCTGTACTCGCCGACGTCGACGATCGCCTGCGGCGTCTTGAGGAAAGCCGGCAGCTCGGCCGGCAGGGCCCGCATGGCCGCCACGCCGATCATCCGGTGGCCCGAGCCGCCCCAGGCGAAGACGGCGCCGGGCGCGGCGATGACGAGGGCGGCGAGGCCGGCGATGAGGGCGCGTTTCATGCCCTCCGGTTTGTCGGCTCGCCTCCCCGATGGCAAGGGGGGTTCAGGCGATCTTCAGCGCCGCCTCGACGCGGGCGATCCAGGCCTGCACGCGGGGGTATGGGCCAAGCTCGAAACCGCCTTCGTGGGCGACGCGGGTGTAGGCCACCAGGGCGACGTCAGCGAGGCTGACGCACGCTCCGACCAGAAACGGCGCGGCCGCCAGGCCATCCTCCAGTCGCTGCAGGGCCGCGGCGCCGCGCTCGACGATCCGCGATTCCAGGTCAGCCACGGCCCTGCCCAGGTAGCGAACGTGGAAGCGGGCCACGGCGACATAGGGTTCGTGGCTGTACTGCTCCCAGAACATCCACTCGAGCATCTTCGCCCGCTCGTAGGCGTCGGCGGGGATCAGGGCCGAGCCCTCGGCCAGATGCAGGATTATGGCGTTCGATTGGGCCAGGGGGCGGCCGTCGTCGAGGATCACGGCGGGCACCTGCCCGGCCGGATTCAGCGCCAGGAACTCGGCCGTACGACTCTCCGACTTCAGGATGTCGGTCTCGATCCAGTCGTAGGAAAGCCCCAGGGAATCGGCGACCCACTTCACCTTCAGGCAGTTTCCGGAGATGGAATCCCCATAGATTTTCATGAAACCCTCCCCTGCTCGCGGCGCGGATAAGGCGGCGATCCGCCTGGGCGCGCAAGCGATGTCGCCTAACGTCGCCTGTTAGAGTTGCTGACAGGCCAAGGGGCCGCAGCCCGCGCGGGGTTGGCAGCCCCGGCCAGTCCGGCTAGGTTCGTCGGCGCACCAGTTCAACGACGAAGGAGGACGCCGTCATTCGACGCCGCCTCGCCGCCCTGGCAGTTTTGCCCCTGATATTCCTCGGTTCCACCGCCCAGGCTGCGCCTGCGGATCCGGTCGGCGACCTGATCATGTCCGTGGTCACGGGCGCCCTGCCCTCCGGCCCCGGCTGGAACCTGAAGGCCACGCTCTATCACGCCGGCGCCAAGGGCGTGGGCGCGCTGGACGCCCTGGGCTGCAAGGTCGTGGCCATGCGCACCGTCGCCGTCGACAAGAACCTGATCCCCAAGCGCAGCGTGCTGTTCATCAAGGAAACCGTCGGCCTGAAGATGCCCGACGGCTCGGTCCACGACGGCTACTGGTACGCCTCCGACGCCGGCAGCGCGATCAAGGGCAAGCGCATCGACCTCTACACCGGCAAGAACGCCGGCTCGATGGGCGCGGTCCGCAGCCTGAACCTCGCCAGCCTGACCGCCGTCAAGGTCGGCGACTTCGAAGGCTGCCCGCCAGGCTAGAGCTCCGGCTCGCCCAAACATTTCCCCGGACCGCGCGCCCGCCGACTCCTCGGCGCCGATCAGCTTGTCTGGAGAATCCCTTGATCGAAAAACCGAATTTCTTCGTCTTCACCGGCGGACCCGGGGTCGGCAAGACGACGCTCATTCGCCATCTTGAAAGCCTGGGCGAGCGGGTGGTCGAGGAGACCCATCGCGCGGTCATCGCCGAGCAGGCGGCGGCCGGCTGTTCCGCCGTGCCCTGGGACGACCACGCGGCCTACTGCGACCAGTGCGTCCGGCGCGACATCGCCAAGTTCGACGCCCTGGCCCACGAGACGGGCCGCGTGTTCTTCGACCGCAGCATTCTCGACGGCTTCGACCCGAGGTGGAATGCGCCGGGCGAACTGATCGCCGCGGCGCAGGCGCGCCGGTACAACCGCCAGGTTTTCGTCTTTCCGCCGTGGTTCGAAATCTACGAAACCGACGCCGAGCGCCGCCAGGACTGGGCGGAGGCGGAGGCCACGTTCGGGCGCATTCTTCGCGGGCTCGCGCGCTTCGGCTACACGCCGGTCATTATGCCCAAGGCTCCGCTTGCCGAGCGCGCCGCCTTTGTGCTGGACCACGCCTTGCGAGCGGCCCCGAGTCCGCCCTAGGGTCCGCTGCCTTCCCTTCCCCTGATCGGACACACAGACGATGCTGAACCGCCGCGCCATGCTCCTGTCCACCGGCGCCGCGGCGGCGGCCGCCGGACTGGCGCGCCCCACGCTCGCGGCCGGCGATCCGCAGCTTTCGGCCCTGTTCGACGCCTTCTTCAAGGAGGGCCTGCACCAGCGTCCGGAGAGCGCCACCCAGCTCGGCCTGGACAAGGGCGCGAACGCCGGCCTGAAGGCCAAGCTCGACGACCCCTCCAGCGCCGGCCGCGCGGCCTCCCGGGCGCTGAACGCCGACCAGTTGCGCCGGCTGCAGGCGATCGACCGGGTCAGGCTCACCGGCCCCGACCGGCTGAACTACGACGTGGTGCTCTACACCCGCCAGTCGACGGCCCGCACCCAGAGCTTCGACTTCGGCGGCTCGGCCTTCAGCCCGTCCACCTATGTGCTGAGCCAGCTCACCGGCTCGTACCAGTCGACGCCCGACTTCCTCGACACCAAGCACACGATCAACACCGCCGAGGACGCCGACGCCTATCTCTCGCGCCTGTCGGCCTTCGGCGACCAACTGAACGCCGACACCGACCGGCTGGCGCACGACGTGGCGCTGGGAATCGTCCCGCCGGACTTCATCCTGGACTTGACCCTGGACCAGATGAGCAAGACCGTGGCCCCGGCCGACAAAGCGCTGGTGGTCACCTCCATCGCCCGGCGCGCCGCGGACAAGGGCCTGGGCGACCGCTACGGCAAGGACGCGGCGAAGATCTACGGCGAAAAGGTGCTGCCGGCCCTGGAGCGGCAACTGGCGGCCACCCGCAAGCTGCGCGCCACCGCGGTCCATGACGCCGGCGTCTGGCGCTTCAAGGACGGCCCGGCCTTCTACGAAGCCGCCCTCAACTCCACGACCACGACGAAGTACACGCCCGACGAGGTGCACAAGATCGGCCTCGAACAGGGCAAGGAGATCTCGGCGCGCATCGACGGGCTGCTGAAGAAGGAAGGCCTGACCCAGGGCTCCATCGCCGAGCGGATCAAGCACCTCTACGCCGACCCCAAGCAACTGTTCGCCAACACCGACGCCGGCAAGGTCGAGGCCATCGCCTACTGCAACCGCCGGCTGGACGAGATCCGCCCGCGCCTGCCCAGCGTCTTCAACCGCGTGCCGCCCTACAAGTTCGAGGTGCGCCGCGTGCCCGTGCAGACCGAGGCCGGCGCGGCCTCGGCCTTCAGCCAGGGCCCGGCGATCGACGGCTCGCGGCCGGGCATCGTCTATTTCAACCTGCACGACAGCGCCGAATGGCCGAGGTTCTGCCTGTCGACCACTATCTTCCACGAGGGCCTGCCGGGCCACCAGCTCGAGGGCGGGCTGGCGCTCTCCAACGCCGACCTGCCGCTGATCCGCAAGTCCACCGGCTTCTCCGGCTACGGCGAGGGCTGGGCGCTCTACGCCGAGCAGTTGGCCGACGAGATCGGCATGTACGACGACGATCCGCTGGGCCGCATCGGCTACCTGAAGTTCCAGCTCTTCCGCGCCAACCGCTGCGTGGTCGACACCGGCATCCACCACATGCGCTGGAGCCGCGAGCAGGCGATCGCCCGATTCGTCGAGAACGAGGGCGAGGCCCCCGGCTTCGCCGCCCGCGAGGTCGAACGTTATTGCGCCACGCCGGGGCAGGCCTGCTCCTACAAGCTCGGCCACACCACCATCGTCAACCTGCGCGCGCGGGCCAAGGCGGCCCTGGGCGGGAAGTTCGACATCAAGGATTTCCACGAGACGGTGCTGAGCGGCGGCCGCGTGCCGCTGGATATCCTCGACCAGACGGGTGACGCCTGGATCGCGGCCCGGAAGGGCGCCTGACCCCCGTAAGGCGCCGAAATCGAAGGCGATCCCGACGATCGGGGGTGGTTAATCCCCCTCCAGGCGAGTCCGATTGCGCTGTCCGTTAAAGTTTGCGTAACGTCGTAAGCAAGCGCTCAGGGGCTGTGCGCGGCGTCGATGGCATCATCGATGCAAAGGACGTCCTGAGGGCCAATTGGGGCAAGTCGTGTTCAAGAGTGAGACAGCGCAAGTGAGCATTTCCAACAGGTACTCGGGTTCGCGCGCGATCAAGGCCTTGGCCGCCGCGGCGGGCCTCGCGGCGCTGGCTGTCGCCTCGCACGCCTCGGCCGCGCAGGAGATCAAGCTCGAAAACGCCAGCATGGACACGAACTACCTCGCCTACGTCAACGGCGAGCACGTCTATTCCAACGGCGTGACCTTCACGGTCCAGGATTTCAACGATCCGGGCCACGCCAACGCCGTGTCCGGCCCGCAGTACGACCTGTTTGGGTTCTGCGTCGACATCTACCACAACATGTCCCTGGGCGGCCTGAACCTGGTCTATCAGAACAACGAGAGCCTGACGGTCACCGATCCGCTGCCGAGCAACTTCGGCCCGACCGCGCCGGCCAACGTCGTCTCCCCGACGCAGCTCGCCGCGCTGACCAACCTGATCGACACCGGTTGGCTGCTGCACCAGAACGAAACCGGCCAGACCACGGCGCAGAAGGCGGTCACCGAGCTGCAGCTCGCCGCGATCCAGGCGGCGATCTGGAAGGTGGAGAATCCCACGGCGACCGTGACGATCGACGCCAGCCAGGCGAACGCGACCGCCGGCGGGACCAAGACCTATTCGCAACTGTTCAACGACTATTCGTCGGGCGTCTTCGACAACGCCGGCGGCAACCTGGCCGACGGGAACGACCGCTTCTACACGATCGTCGAGGTCGACCCCTACGACGGCCACCAGTCGTTCGCCATCGGCTGGCCGCTGCCGGGCGTGCCGGAGCCGACCACCTGGGCGATGATGCTGACGGGCTTCTTCGGCATGGGCTCGCTGCTTCGCCGTCAACGCAAGATGGCCGTCGCCGTCGCCGGCTGAGCGGGACGTCCGACTTGGAGACAAGGACGCCGGCCTGGGCTTCCCAGGCCGGCGTTTTCCGTTTCAGCCCTGTCGGGCGCGGTCAGGTCTCGACGAAGGCGCGTTCGAGGACGAAGTCGCCGGGATTGGAGATCGAGCCTTCCTCGTAGCCGAGGTCCAGAAGCTGCTGCTTGAGGTCCGCCAGCACCGAGGGCCCGCCGCACAGCATGACGCGGTCCACGGCCCGATCGAACGGCGGCGTGTCGAGGTCGCGGAACAGCCGGCCCGAGGCGATCAGGTCGGTGATGCGGCCCTGGGTCTGGAACGGCTCGCGGGTGACGGTGGGATAGTATTTGAGCTTGGGGGCGATCAGTTCGCCCAGGATCTCGTCCTCGGCCAGGGCGCCGGACAGCAGCTCGCGGTAGTTCAGGTCGGCCACCTCGCGCACCGTGTGGGTGACGATCACCTCGTCGAAGCGTTCATAGACCTCGGGGTCGCGGGCCAGGGACAGCCAGGGCGCCAGGCCGGTGCCGGTGCCCAGCATATAGAGCCGCTTTCCGGGCCGCAGCCCGTCCAGCACCAGGGTCCCGGTGGGCTTGCGCCCGATCAGCACCTGGTCGCCGACCTGAATCTTCTGCAGGCGCGAGGTCAGCGGGCCGTCGGCGACCTTGATCGAATAGAACTCCAGCTCCTCGTGCCAGGACGGCGAGGCGATGGAATAGGCGCGCACCAGGGGCTTGCCGTCCTCCTTCTCCAGCCCGACCATGACGAACTGGCCGCTGGCGAAGCGCAAGGCGGGATCGCGGGTCGTGCGGAACGAGAACAGGCTCCCGGTCCAATGCTGGACCCAGGTCACGGTCTCGACGAAGAAGGCGCCGCCCGGCTTCACTGACGTGGTTCTGGACGCGGCCGCCGGGGCCAGGGAAAGGTCATTCATCGGGGTGTCTACGCTCTCCTAGGCCCGCGTCAAATGTCGCCGCCGACATTGGCGACAGCCCCCGGGGCGCGCGCGACGTGGATGCCGCACTCGGTCTTGTCCTGGCCCGCCCAGCGGCCGGCCCGGGCGTCAGCCCCCTCCTCCACGGCCTGGGTGCAGGGCCAGCAGCCGATCGACGGGAAGCCCTGGGCCACCAGGGGATGGGCCGGTAGATCGTGTTCGGCGGCGTAGGCGTCAAGGTCTTCCCTGGCCCAATTGGCCAGCGGATTGAACTTCACCTGATGGTCGGCCTCCTCGACCACCGACAGGGACAGGCGCGCGCCGCCGTGGAAGCGCTTGCGCCCGGTGCTCCAGCAGTCGAAACCGGCCAGCGCCCGGTCCAGCGGCAGCACCTTGCGCACATGACAGCAGGCGTCGGTGTCGGTCTGCCAGAGCTTGGCGTCGGGGTCGGCGGTGGCCAGGTCGTGATAGTTGGGCCGCAGGTCGCGCACGTCGGTCAGGCCGAGCTTCGCGGCCAGTTGCCGGCGGTAGTCGAGGGTCTGGCCGAACAGCATGCCGGTGTCCAGGAACAGCACCGGCATGTCGGGCTTCACCTTGGAGACCAGGTGCAGCAGCACCGCCGATTCCGCCCCGAAGGACGAGACCAGGGCCAGCTTCTCGCCGAAAGTCTCCACCGCGGCCTCCAGCACCGTGCGCGGGTGCGCGTGCCGCAGTTCGGCGTCCAGACGCGCCGCGAGTGTCAGGTAGCGGTCGGCGGAGATGTCGTAGGCCAAGCTCATCCTCCCCGCGCCTCAAAGGCCGCAGACCGGCCGTCGCTGGCGCGCTGGTAGACGTGGCGGAAGCGATGGGCGGCCCTTTCCCACACCTCCACGGTCGAGCCGTCCGCCGGCTCGAAGGCGTCGAATCCGCAGCGGACCATGTAGCCCGCCTGCTCGCGCAGCACGTCGCCCACGGCGCGCACCTCGCCCTTGAAGTGGAACCGCTCGCGCAGCAGCCGCGCAGAAGTGTAGGCCCGGCCGTCGCCGAACTTCGGGAAGGCCAGGGCCACCACGGCGATCTGCGGCAGGTCGTAGGCCAGCGCCTCGACCTCCTCGTCGCTCTCCAGCCGCACGCCCACCTGGCGGCCTTCGCCGAGCAGGCCCTCGCCTTCCGTCTGGAAGCGGGCGAGGGAGACGATCACGTCGCCCGGCGGGATCGCCTGGTCGTCGCCGACCGCGGTGAAGGGGTCCTCGGCGAGCGCGAAGGCGCCGCGCTTGAGACTAATCAACATCGGCATAGACGGCCTCCTTGAAGGGGGCGACGCCGGTGCGCCGGAAGGTGTCGAGGAAGCGTTCGGCGCCCTGCCGCTCGCGCAGATAGACATCCACCAGGGTGTCCACCGCGTCTGCGACCTTGTCGTAGGGCAGAGCGGGCCCGAGCGCCTGGCCGACGCCGGCGTCTTCCGCCGCCGAGCCGCCGAGGGTGAGTTGGTAGAATTCCTCGCCCTTCTTATCGACGCCCAGGATGCCGATGTGGCCCACATGGTGGTGGCCGCAGGCATTGATGCAGCCGCTGATCTTGATCTTCAGCTCGCCCACCCGCTCGGCGCGCTCGGCATCGGCGAACTTGGCCGCGATGTTCTGGGCGACCGAGATCGACCGCGCATTGGCCAGCGCGCAGTAGTCGAGGCCCGGGCAGGCGATGATGTCGCTGACCAGGTTCATGTTGGCGGTGGCGAGGCCGGCCTCCGAGAGCGCCGCCCAGACCTGAGGGACGTCGTCCAGCTTCACGTGCGGCAGGACCAGGTTCTGCTCGTGGGTGACGCGGATGTCGTCCTGGCCGAAGCGTTCGGCGAGGTCGGCGACCACCTCCATCTGCTCGGCGGTGGCGTCGCCGGGCGTCTGGCCGATGGCTTTCAGCGAGATCTCGACGATGGAATAGCCGGCCACCTTGTGGGGCTTCAGGTTGTTGCGCGCGAAGCGGGCGAAGGCCGGGCTCCTGAGCTTGGCGGCCTCGAAGGCTTCCGACACCGCCGGCAGGGTCTCGAAGGCGGTGGGCGCGAAGGCGCCGCGGATGCGCGCGAGCTCGGTGTCCGGCAGGTCGGCGGTGTCGCCGATCTTCTCCCACTCGGCCTCGACCTGGCTCGCGAACTCGTCGCGGCCCAGCGCGGCCACCAGGATCTTGATCCGCGCCTTGTGGATGTTGTCGCGCCGCCCATGGCGATTGTAGACCCTCAGGATCGCCTCCAGGTACGAGAACAGGCGCGTCGCCGGCAGGAACTGGCGGATGGTGGGGGCGATGTGCGGCAGCCGGCCGAGCCCCCCGCCGACCATCACCTCGAAGCCCAGCACGCCGTCGCGGGCGCGCTTCAGGTTGAGGCCGATGTCGTGGGTCTTGGCCGCCGTGCGGTCCTTGGCGGCTGCTGTGACCGCGATCTTGAACTTGCGCGGCAGCCAGTTGAACTCCGGGTGCGCCGTCGACCACTGGCGGATGGCCTCGGCCCAGACGCGCGGGTCGTCGATCTCCTCGGCGGTGGCTCCGGCGTAGGGGTCGGCCGTGACGTTGCGGATGCAGTTTCCGCTGGTCTGGATGGCGTGCATGTCGACGCTGGCCAGGGCGTCGAGGATGTCCGGCGCGTCGGCCAGCTTGATCCAGTGGAACTGCAGGTTGGTCCGCGTCGTGAAGTGGCCGTAGCCCTTGTCGTAGGTCCGCCCGATCCAGGCCAGCTTGCGAAGTTGCGTCGGGTTCAGCGAGCCATAGGGGATGGCCACCCGCAGCATGTAGGCGTGCAGTTGCAGATAGAGGCCGTTGCGCAGGCGCAGCGGCTTGAACTGGTCTTCCGAGAGCTCGCCCGCCAGGCGCCGGGCCACCTGGCCGCGGAACTCGGCGCTGCGGTCGGCCAGCATGTCCCTGTCGATCTGGTCGTAGCGGTACATGGACGGCCTCTACTTGCGCTTGATCAGGTCGACGCGGCCGGTGGAGCGGGCCGCGCCGTGGGCGTGCTGCAGGGCTTCGATGGCGGCGCCGCCCTCGGCCTGCTTGCCGTGGTTCAGGTTGGTGGGGCCGAGCGCGCGGATGCGCTCGCGGTAGCTGACCGGCGCCCACAGGCCCTGCGACTGGGTCAGGTCGATCAGATAGGGCTCGACAACCACCGTCGGCTGGTTCTTGCCGTGGGCCTCGGCGGCCTCCCCGGCCGGATCGTCGTCGGCGAACAGCTCGGCCTCGCCGAACTGCTCCACCCACTGGCCCGCTCGCCAGAACACGACCTCGCCGTCGATCAGGCGGTTGGCGGTGAGGGCTTTCATTGCACGCCTCCTTTCCCGCGCAGCGGGAGAGGGGGACCGCGCCCCGCAGAGGGCGTGGGGGCGAGGGAAAGCCCCGCCTGCTGAGCCATCGCGCGGCCGGTCGTTCCGTCGAGCCTGAGGCTTTCCCTCTCCGCCATCGGCTCTTCGGCCGATGGTCCCCCTCTCCCGCTGCGCGGGAGAGGAAGGGCCAAGGCCATCGCCTCGCCGACGATCAGCAGCGCCGGACCGCTGAGGCCCGCCGCGGCGTCGGCCAGGCCGGAAAGGGTGGTGACGATCCTGCGTTCGTCGGCGCGGCTGGCGTTCTCGACGATCAGGGACGGCGTGACGCCCGCGCGGCCGGCCGCCATCAGGCGCGCGGCGATCGGGGCGGCCTGCGACAGGCCCATGTAGATCACCACCGTCTGGTTGGCCTTGGCCAGGCTCGCCCAGTCGAGGTCCGGCTCGGCGCCATTGGAGGCGTGCCCGGTGACGAAGGTCACCGCCTGGGCCGAACCGCGATGCGTCAGCGGCGCGCCAGCGCCGGCGCCGGCGGCCAGGGCCGCGGTGACGCCGGGGACGATCTGGCACTGGACGCCGGCCGCGCGGCACGCTTCCAGCTCTTCGCCGCCGCGGCCGAAGATGAAGGGGTCGCCGCCCTTCAGCCGCACGACCGTCAGGCCGTCAAACGCGAAGGCCACCAGCATGCGGTTGATCTCGTCCTGACTGTAGGAATGGCGCGACTTGCGCTTGGCGACCGAAATGCGCCGCGCCCGGGCCGGCGCGAGTTCCAGGATCTCGTCGGAGACCAGGCCGTCATGCACCACCACGTCGGCGGTCTGGAGGACCTTCAGGGCCTTGAGGGTCAGCAAATCTGGATCGCCGGGGCCCGCGCCCACCAGCCAGACCACGCCGGCCTGACCACGGCTCCCGCCGCCCAGCACCACCAGTCCGCTCCCGCGCTGTCCAGCTCGCCGTTGCGTCATGGATTAGGTTCTCTAATAAGCTTTGCTTACAAACCGGAACGGGACGGACCGAAGCCCGCCCCGCCGATATCCCACCGATGAAAAGGGCCGATGCACCGGCGGAAGCTTGCAAATAGGGAACCGGGCGCCCAAGTCGCAAGCCGAGGACTTCTGCCGGGGCTGTCAGGAATTCTATGGAAAGACCAGTCGAACGAAGGCGTCTGCCGCCGCTGAACGCGCTACGCGCCTTCGAGGCCGCGGCGCGCCACCTGAACTTCAGCCGCGCCGCCGACGAGTTGTCGGTGACGCCGGGCGCGGTGAGCCAGCAGATCCAGAACCTCGAGGACTATGTGGGCGCAGCGCTGTTCAAGCGCACGCCCAAGGGCCTTTTGCTGACCGACGCGGCCCAGACGGCGCTTCCGGCCCTGCGCGAGGCTTTCGACCGCCTGGCCGAGGCCGCCTCCCTGCTCACCGCCGCCGTCGACGGCCGGCGCCTGACGCTCACCGCCCCGCCCTCCTTCGCGGCCAAGTGGCTGGTGCCCCGGCTGGGCGCCTTCGAGAAGGCCCATCCGCAGGTGGACGTCTGGCTCTCCGCCGCCATCGAGCTCGTGGACCTGCAGGCCGGCGAGGTGGACGTGGCGATCCGCTACGGCGCCGGGCGCTATCCGGGGCTGGAGGTCAAGCGGCTGTTCTCCGAGACCGTGATCCCGGTGGCGAGCCCCGAGCACCTGGCGGCCCAGCCGCTGGCCACGCCGGCCGACCTTGCCAACCACGTCCTCCTGCACGACGGCTCGCCGGACCTGGACGACAGTTGCCCCGACTGGTCCATGTGGCTGGCGGCGCGGGGCCTGAAGTCCATCGACGGCATGCGCGGCCCGCGCTTCAACCAGTCCAGCCTGGTGATCGAGGCGGCGGTCAACGGCCGCGGCGTGGCGCTGGCCAAGCGCACCCTGGCCCAGGCCGACCTGGAGGCCGGCCGCCTGGTCGCGCCCCTGCAGATCGCCACCGCCGTGGACTTCGCCTATTACCTCGTCCATCCCAAGGCCAAGGGCCGGCTGCCGCAGGTGAAGGCCTTCGTGAGCTGGATCGAGGCCCAGGCCGAAGCCCACCAGGCCGCGCTGCTGGCGATCGACAACGGCGCCGGTATCTGAAGTCAAAGACGAGCCCAGTATGGAATTCACCACCGATCCACGCCCCGCGCCCGCCGATTGCGCCACTATGGTGGAGGTCCGCGTCGGGGTGGACGCCCTCGACCGTCTGTTGGTCGCCGTCCTCGCCGAGCGGCAGCGCTACATGGACGCCGCCGCGCGCATCAAGGCCGACCGCGCTGCGGTGCGCGACAACGCCCGCGTCGAGGACGTGGTGGCCAAGGTGAAGGCCGCGGCCCGCGCCGCCGGGCTCTCCGAGGAGATCGCCGAGCCGGTCTGGCGCACGCTGGTCGAACGCTGCATCGCCTACGAGTTCGGCGTCTGGGACGCCCTTCGCCAGGAAGCCTAGCTTCGGGCCTGGTAGGCCTCGATCGCCGCCACCGCCGCCTGCAAGGCCGCCCGCACCCCCGGCAGGCCCTCGGCCCCCACCGCCTCGGCCTGCTCGCAGGCGTCGCCCAGACGATGAGCGCCGACGCCGCGCGCGGCCCCCTTTATGGTGTGGACCACGTCGCGCCACGCCGGCCCGGCGGTCTCCAAGGATCCGCCCCAGGCCCGCGCCTGCTCCCGGAACAGAGTCAGGACCTCGGCGACCACCTGCCGGTCGCCCGCGGCGAAGCCCTCCAAGTAGGCAAAATCCACTGCGCCGTCAGACCCTTGCGCCGTCACCGAAACCCCCTGCCGCACATGCCTTGCCAAGGCCGCGTTTTCGCGTATTTTCCGCGCCCTCGCCGCCGGGCCCGATAGTGGCCCGGAGCGACGGCGGGTGCATAGCTCAGTTGGTAGAGCAGCTGACTCTTAATCAGCGGGTCGTAGGTTCGAATCCTACTGCACCCACCATTTTCCACCTCCGGAATCAGGTGTTCCCCTTCGGGGGGCGGCAAGCCCGGCGTCAGGCGCCGATCAGGCTCACGTGGGTGGCGCCCAGCGAGGAGAGGGTCGCGGCGCGGAAGGGATTACGGTGACACTGTATGAAATAACCTCTATCACCGGCGTCCGAAGTTCACCAGTCTCCGGAGACGCCCTATCGCCCGCCTCGCCCGCGTCGTCATCCC
>Ga0210400_10000220_pt1 | contig 71774 bp, 74 predicted proteins | sample IncBWH26MmetaG_FD_155456 | JGI IMG/M metagenome (GOLD analysis project Ga0210400, IMG submission 155456) | Forest soil microbial communities from Barre Woods Harvard Forest LTER site, Petersham, Massachusetts, United States - Inc-BW-H-26-M | ecosystem: Environmental > Terrestrial > Soil >...
AGTTCACAATCGCTGTTTCGCCCTCGCTGCTGAATCAACATCCGGGTGGAAGTTCCACCGTCAGGGTCACTCTTTTCGGGAATGGGAGTACTGCGTCGTCTGCTCACTTATCGTGCGAGAACTTGCCTCCGGGCACAACATGTTCGTTCCAGGCGAGCACAGTCAAACCGAGTCTGACTGGCTCAAGCACCGTTGTGACGATCAGTTCAACGGCGACCCATGCCGCGGCAAATTTCACCAATGGCCGGAGTTCCTTCAATGCGGTGCTACTGGTACCCGTTCTATTCGGCAGTGTGTTCGCGGGTTCTTTGGTTCATTGGAAAAGGAAATCCCTGCCATGGGCGGGACTGTGTTTGATTGGGACGATGACGATGTGCCTAGCAGGCTGCGGAGACACTCTCAGGGTGATACATAGCGGCACACCGACGGGTACCTATGCCATTCACATCGTTGGCAACGACGGAACCCTGGTTCAAACGGCAAGTATCGAACTGAATCTTGCGAATTAACAAGGACTCGAACATGGATAAGAAAATGCACACTCAATCGCCAGGCGACGAGATGTCGGGCATCCAGCAGCTGTCCGGCAGAGACGAGAGCGAAAGCGTGTGGAGCTATATCGATCAAGGGAGCAGTAACGAGCCATCCATACCTCTGGCTATCGCGTTAATTCTGGGTGCCATGTTGCTGGGAATCTTACTCGCGACCCATTGGCCTTTCAAGACATTCTAAATCTGGTGTACGAGTCTTTGTTGAATTCGGTGTCGTGGTGTGTCCGCAATTCTTGTTCCAAGGAGAATAGAACATGCAGCAGAATCAAGTCGCAGATCACGCCCTAACCCTTTACGTCGGTGATGACTCAGATTGCGCCCCTCTGCGCATAGTCGTGGATCCTCCCGCAATCGAGCACAAAGATGGAGTTCCCGTTCTCACCATCACGCTCTCCGTTGTTTGGGGATCCAATCGTGCCCAACGCGATAGCGCGAGCAGGTTACGGTTAAATGGAAATCTTGCGCAGGAACTGCTGGGCCAGACGCATTCAGATACGAAACGGGAGCCGCACTCTTTCCCTGTGCCTTCTCGGTTTAGAAATTGGTATCTCTGTGAGCGAGACGGGGCAGAGTGGTCGCTTGAGGTCGATGATCCGACATCCAAGGATCCCTGTCCCATATGTGGCGGGCAAGCCGCCGCAATAGCAGTTCTGGGTTTGCCGATCGCCATGAGAGAAGAGAAGTCAGGGGAGTCCGTATCCAGGTTCAAACTCTGCAGGCCGCTCAGTATGGGCTCTCCTTCCAGCAATTAAGGGAGCTTTAAATGGATCTTTGTTCGAGCAGTAGCCCCTCCCCCTTTTTGAGAATTCATTCCTTTTATCCATCATGGGGGCACTCATATGTCGGCAGAGAGTCACGGTTGGTGGGACCGAGAGGTTGATCATGAAGGGCAGCGCATTCGGTCGGACGTACGCAACGCCGCTTACGAAATTTGGCAACGGGTGCGCAATCAAGCCGAGTCCGTTCTTGGAGACAGTACATCCGCGGGTGAGTTGATGGAACTATCGGTCGCTCAGGCCTCTCGATATCTTAATCGGAAAGGAATTCCTCCTGATTCCCAGAGGCAAGTCGGCCTGCTGCTGGTCACTTTCTGGAGGCTGCTTGAGCGTCGCCGCGCCAAACTCAGCCGGTTAGAACCGATTGGGGGCATCGAGAATCTTTCGGGGCAAGTACCTGATGGAACCTGGAGCAGTGAAATCGATACTCGTCTGGATCGCGACAAGATCGTTCGCCTGCTCAGCGAACGGAGTCGTACCATCTTGGCCCTCCGAAATGCAGGATACGAATGGTCAGAGATTGCCAACCTTCTCAATGGAACTGCCACCAAGATTAAGCGCGATTTTTGGCGTGAGGTTCACCAACTTCGGCAAAAGGTCAACCCCAGGAAGAAACTGTGAAACGATTGTGAGGCTCTGTCGGGATTATCGACACCATCAAAGCTGTTGAGTATGTCTGACCGGTCGGGAACCCTGCCGCCACTGACGATTCGTGTCCATTGGTTATAAATAGCCCTGCTAAGTGCGGTGTAATGTGGTCGTCATCTTATGACAAAACAGGCTAAAGCCCAGAAGGCAATCGGAAGTCGCGTTCGCGACCTTAGAAAGAGGAGGGGTTGGTCGCAGGAGTATTTGAGTGACCTGTGTCACATCTATAGGAGCCACATGGGAGCAATTGAGCGGGGAGAGACTAACATCACATTGTCGACCTTGATCGTACTCGCTGGCACGCTGGAAACGAAGATTGCAGTACTCCTCACTGAGGCCGATTAGAACACTCCCCGCAAAGGTGAAGCGAGAGTGTGTAAAGTCTTGTTCAGAATTACTAGTTTCTGGTGCACCAAGCCTGTCGCGCCTTGGCTTGAAATCCTCTCCCTCCATCAATCCCCGTTCTTTCCGCCCATGAGCAACAATTGCACGAAATGGCATGACTCAGTAGATTGATGTTTCCGCCAACATGTTGCGAAATTAAGGATAGGTTAAAGCAGGTCCAAGGGTCGGGCCTTCAATACTTAGAAGATTCTCATGGTTTGGGAGCCCACCAGTCTCCTGCAAATGGCCATTTCGCACCTTGCGCTTTAGCTGTATCATTTCCCCCATTCTCTCTCGGGGATAACAACGAATGAAAGTTAGACTTCCTTACATAGCTGCGCGGCGGCTGCGACTATTGGGTATCGGCCTTTGCCTCCTCATGCTCATAAGTGCATTGGTGCTGGGAGCCTATTCCGTTCGAAACTGGATTTCAATGATCGAGGCGATGTTACGTTCACAGGTCGAGAGTCCCAGCACGTTCGTGGGCTTAGAGGCCCTTGTCTCTTCTGCCCTGCCAAAAGGACTGAGTGAATCCGTTAGAGGTGCGAAAGCTCCTCAAGAACTCAACGACTTACTATTCGACATCGAATCTCAGTTGTCAACATCCATCCGGTCAAGGCACCGAACTCGCCCTTGTGCAAGATCGACTCTTTTCGACATCCTTCCCGATGACCATAACTCACACTCACCTCATAACTCCAACTCACCTATTGATGTATATGTCACGGAAGCTGAGAGCCGGAAGGACAAAAAGCCAAACCCAACATTTTTGTATGTGCCGGCAGGACTCATCCGCATACCTGCCAAGGTTGACCCGATCACGGCACTAGAGTGTTTTGATCCTCTCTTGCGGACTGATGTTGAGCGTACACGTCGGGTCTCGGAGTCATTAAGAAGGCTCACGACTTTTACTCTTACTGATAAGAACAGCAATCCAAACAACCTGTACATTGTCCAGGCATTTATTATCACGGTGCGTGGTGTTATCCGTATAACTGAAAATGAATCTGTGGTTAAGTCTCCAAGAAAATATTATGAAGGGCAGTTTGAACCAAACACTTTTTTTGCAAGAACAGGCTATTTTAAGGCCACCGTCTCCAATGTTAAGCAAAAACCCATTGAAAAAGGAAAAGCAGTTGATGTAAATAGTTACTTCACAGTGTCGCAGTCGTACTTGGATCTAGGCGGAAATGGCGTGGTGACTACAATCTGTCGCTCTCTCAGCATTGAATCCTCTAGAGATTCTGTTTTATGCATGGATGTTTCCGCTGTCGCAACGGACAAAACGCTGCAAATGTTGGAAACACAAAAGGCACTATATAATCTCGGAGCGACCAAATTCGAAGGCGAATGCCGCATTAAAGACAATAATGACCAATTGTCTGCCGATTGCGATCAGTCTTTTGGTCAATATAGGAAGTTGTTGGAAGACGACATCAATCAGCAGCCATCCAAGCTAGCGACGATTTTCGGCCAACTGAAGCTCGTCCAAGCAGGCCCGGATCAATTCCTTTTCACTATCCCTGTGAAGTCTTCTGAGGCCATGAACTCCCATAGGCAACAAAAGCTATTGCTATGGAAAGTAGCTATCGTTGGGCTAAATTTCAAAGGATTTTTGGGACCGAGTCTGAGTGGTGTTCTGATCATTGGTGCTGCTTTAGGAGCGTTTATTCTCTACAAGCAATTGCAGCTTGACCGGTTCATGCGCGATGTGGATGGATTTCACGGCAGGATCGTGAATGGAGACATGGTAAACGCGTTAGTGCGACTTCAGGAGGTGGCGAACGAAATCGACCCAAACAAAATAACCATCCATTCAATTCCTGATGACTTTGATTTAGCAATCCAGAGGGCCCACGCGAATCTCATTGGTGCGGCCATGCTATTGGAAGGTGCCATCGACAATGCCCGAATGATGGAGCTTGACCTGGAGAATACTTATGGTCGAAAGAAGAAGAACATTGGGAATGGAGATCGACGCAGGCGAGCACTTCGTCGAGATCCCCAAATGACGATAGCCGTCAATGCATCTAGATGCAATTGGCAGCTATCATTGTCATCAGCTTTACCTCGACTCGAATCAGTTTACGAAATTGTTCATGAGGCATTGCTAAATATAAAGAAACATGCCGATGCGGCGAAGGCAATCGTGGAAATCGATTGTTCCTACGAGGCGTTGCAAGTCAAGATCACTGACAACGGAATCGGTCTTCAAACAGAGGGATCCCCAACCGCTCATTTTGGCCTTGATATCATGGAAAGGCGTGCCCGAGAGATTGGAGGCAAATTTGAATTTAACTCTACACCCAAGGTTGGTACCACGGTCAGTTTTTCGGTGCCGTTCAAGGATATGAGAGACTCTGAGTAAGGATTACAGGCTGTGAGGCTTACACGAGGTAGAATATGCCATCACACATCCCTTTGGAGGTGTTTTTTCAGGCGAGATTCTGTTAGCTTAAAATATTTGAGGGGCGAACGTCCGTGATGCGAATTCTCCATGTGGAAGATGAGACACTGTTTCGGCAAGCCTTGGCAGGGATTTTACGGCAGCAACCAGATGTAGGCGATCTAGCTGAGGCATCTTGTGGTAGAGAAGCCCTGACGCGATTCCGCGCTTTTAGGCCGAACGTGACCCTTGTGGATCTCCAGTTGAAAAATGATCCCGATAGCTTGGACGGCGAAGACGTCATCCGCGAGCTTCTAAGTGATTTTCCTGATGCCCGCATCATCGTGGTAAGCCGTTATTTTGGAGTCGAGAGAGTTCGATGGGCTTTGGATGCCGGAGCCCAAAGCTTCGTTCCCAAGGGCATGGAGCCTAGAGCTCTGTTTGACGTGATGCGCTCGGTACACGCTGGTACACCTTTAATCCCCCCGCAGCTTCTCACCAGAGCTCGTGCCGTTCCAAAGGAGAAGTGGCTGACCCGCAAACAGTATCAAGTTCTCCTGTTGCTGGAACGAGGCCTTACGCATGAAGAGATCGGCGATAACCTCGACCCACCTATTGGCTCGCTTGGTGTTAAGACGCATGTCAGGGAGATCTATCAAAGGGTAAATGCGAACAACCCCCATGACGCCATTATAAATGCTCTTGAAGGACGTGAACCCCTATAGCCGAAACGGTCCGAAGTTGATATTTCGTCAAAAAAGCAAGCGACTGTTTGTTGCAGGGAACTTTGGCCCCAATGGAAACTTAAAACTCGATGGCCTTCAACAACGAAATACGTATTCTCATCGCAGATGAACATCCTCTAGTGCGACAGGGAATTGTTGCAATTATTTCCGCGCAAACCGATATGGATGTCGTCGCTGAGACCTCAAAAAGCGATGAAACAGTCCGATATTTTGCACACTATCAGCCAGATCTACTTCTAATGGAACTTGCGCTACCAACTGTTGGTAGCGGCGTTAAAGCCATAACAGCCATACTCGCTGAGTCTCCCGATGCACGTATCGCTGTACTTAGCAGGCACGAAGGGATTGGCGCAATTTTGATCGCTTTGACCGCCGGGGTCAAGACTTATATGTTCAGGACCATGGATACCAGCGAGGTGCTTGAAGAAATTCGGTTAGTGCATGCTGGTACTCCGCGACTCCATCCGAAGGTTCTTGCAAACATTAATTCCGTTCCAAGAGAGGACAGGCTCACGCATCCCGAATGTGAGATTCTTATGATGATGGACGAGGGCTTGTCGACCAAGGAAATCGCCAAGCGCCTTGCTCCGTACATCGAAGAAGCCACTGTCAATATGCATGTTGCGCAAATCTTCAACAAACTGCAAGTCGATAATTATATTGGGGCCCTAAGACGTGGCATCAATGGATGGACACTCTGCACGACGCCGGCTCGATCCGGTCACTAGCAAAGCTATAAATACTGCGGTTTTTTATCAACCTGGAACAACAATAACCTCTGACTTAGACTTTTACCTATCCAGTAAGTAACCGGTTCCGTGGTGCCGAATCAAGGTCGTGGCCACGTTAGTGGTCGGTGCCCCTGGTCGCCGTACCGCTATTCTGGCAGACTTCAAGTAGGCGCCGGCCGTCTCGCGCCGGACCCCAGTGGCTTGCTCGATCCGTTGCACCGACCAGCCCAACCGCCCCAGCGCCAATACTTCCTGCTTGTTGTCGTTGTTCAAGACATTGCTCATGCCGCTGGAGACTAAAGTCCAGTCGAGTCAACATCCGAACGCATCCTTATATAAGTGGCCGGTTTGGGGTTGGCCACTGAGGAAAAAGCTGGCGTATTCACGGCGTCCGGGCCGAACTTTACACGGCATCTCTACTACCGCCGGGCACTCGTCGAAACCGTCTTCTCTGTCGCCAAGCGCAAGTTCTCCTGCCGTGCCCGTGGCCGATCTCTAATTACTTAGGGCCGTCAGGCTCTCTTCCTTGACCTTACTTACAATCTCAATCGGCTCTAGCCATCCCCAAATCCCTGCAGAATATCAACAGAGCCAAGCAATCTCGAAATGCTACCGCCGCCAAACCGTCGCGTCGCAAGAGGGGTTGCAAGTCCTAAGTCTTGGGTCCTATGAAGCTCTGAAACAAGGAATTCCGCCGGTTAAACGACCGTTTAGTTTTAAACACCTCCTTATGGACGCCTCTATCAAGACAGGTTACGTCCGAAGAGAGGTTCCGAGACCTACTATGGTCGACGAAAATGGAAAATGAAATGAAGGCAGACGATTTAGCAATCGAATATGAAATGAGGGTAGACATGAGCGCGAACGCGTTAGAGCACGGCGTCTCAGCAAGTGTTGAAATTCAAGTCAACAAACCAATGAAATCGCTCCTTTCAAATATCGACGTAACATTGCGTGACGGCGGTTATCGCAATCAATTCAACTTTTCGGACGACTATGCTGCGTTGCATGTCCAGGCTATGGATAAAGTCGGGATTGAGTGGGTCGAGATCGGCTACCGCAACGGCTCGTTTAGGCCCATCGACAATATCGGACAAACCGGCATGTCCCCGGATCGTTATCTCAAGGCGCTTCGCGGCGCCGCCAAGCGGCCTTGCTTGTGCGTGATGGCACACCCAAAAAATATTACTGCAGAAGATCTTAAACACATGCGCCCACTCGTGGACATGGTGCGCTTCTGCATCGACCCGCAGCGCATGCCTCTGACAATTGATTACGTACGTCTTGCTAAGTCCCTCGGTTATACGGTTTGCGCGAATCTTACGCGCATAAGCCAACATAAGGTCAAAGCATTGGTTGAACTTGCTGAAAAGGCCGTCGACGCTGGCATCGACGTCATTTATCTGGCTGATTCAAATGGAAGCATGACTCCTCGCCGGGTTGGACGGTTAGTCACCGTCATACACGACCTGGTGGGACACTGCTGCCAAGTGGGCTTTCATGCTCACGACAATTTGGGCCTCGCGATGAGCAACAGCATTGCCGCGGTTAACGCAGGAGCGAATTTTATCGACTCTTCGCTCCGTGGCATGGGCAAGGGGGCAGGCAATCTAAAGCTTGAGCTTTGGCTGGCTTATCTCCGTCGTGAGAAGGAGATCGACCACTACAATCTTGCGCCGTTGCTTGACCAAGTAGACCTGCTGGAGAAAACCAACGTGGAGGCTCACCCGATCCAACCGCTAGACGATTTGATCCTTGGCTTGCGCGACCTCAGTGTTGAGCAGCGCGAGTGCCTACACGCCAATACCGCACGCGTGAGCGAAATGCTGACTAAGGCGGTGCTCTAGCATGCTACATCACCATCAAGTTCTGGAGAGCGGCCCTGTCGGCGGCAAGATTGCAATCGTCATGGCACCGATGATGTGGGATGACGGTACCTTCTGCGCGCCTTTGACCGAGCTGCTCTTGGATTGCGGTTACCGTGTCAGTATCTATGACACGATGAGTGTCGCTCAGGACTGCGCAGATTTGCTGTCTACGGCTGTGCGCTGGGGGGCAATCCTCCGTACACGGCATACCAGGATCGACCTCGCTGTGGGGCAAGCCTACGGTGGTGCGCTGGTGCAGTATCTGCTGGCGGATACGCTAGCCAATTGTCCGCGAGTGATCGGGATCTCCGCACCCAACTACTATGACGACGCGCTGCGAGCCGGGCTTTCCGGCATATTGGATACGTTAATGCACATGGGACCGGCAGCCGCGCTGAGCGAGACGGACTGGATGGTACAAGCAAACCATTCGTCGCCCTCGCAGCCAACCGACCCCGTAGCCGTGCCGCCGGATACAGCGCGGCGTTTGCAGGCTGGGTTGACGCACCTCTGCGCCGTCGACGCACGCGAACAGGTGGCGAGCTTCGCTGGCCGGATTCTATGGCTGTACGGCGAGGCATCGCGCCTGGTGCGGGGCTGCAATATCATTCCCATCGTCCGCAAACCCCTGCAAAACGCCATTGCGCTTCCGCACTGTGGGATGCGGCCGCTGGCTGACGCACGCGAGGAAGCGATGGCGCTGATTCGAGATTTTTTGGAGGAAACATCCCAATGAAAAACATTCTAATACTACCAGGAGACGGTATTGGCCGCGAAGTCTGCGATGCTGCACTGCCAATATTCGATTTGCTCGACTTGCCGATTGCCCTTTCGTTTGGGGACATTGGATGGGAATGCTGGCGCGCCGGTGGCAACCCTGTCCCGGAGAAAACGTGGGGAGCAATCGAGAGCGCCGACGGAGTGCTGCTCGGCGCCATTACCAGCAAGGGCAAGCTCGCAGCGGAGAATGAACTGATTCCTGCCCTGCAGGGAAACGGACTCACGTACGTCTCGCCGGTCATCCAATTACGCCAGCGACTTGAACTATTTGCGAACATACGGCCAACCTACCATCTGGTTGGTAACCGCAAGCCGTTCCGCTGCGTTGTGATCCGGGAAAATACAGAGGGGCTTTACGCAGGCATGGATCGCCGAGGCATCCCACCGTCCATGCGCGAGTGGGTGCGACACCCGAACATTGATCGGAGCGGCGACAATGGCGTTGCAATAAGCGTGCGACTACAGACGCGCTTTGGCCTGGAACGCTTGTTCAGCTATGCGTTTAACCATGCACGCGAGAACGACCACAAGCGGGTGACGTTTGTTGACAAGCCCAATGTACTGCGCGAAAGTGGCCAGTTCGCTGCCGACATCTTCCACGCGGTAGCCGCCGATTATTCAGAGATCGATACCGATATCCAAAACGTCGATGCTGTGGCACTGTGGCTCGTGCGTCGTCCCGAGTCGTTTGGTGTAATCGTTGCTGAAAATATGTTCGGCGACATCCTGTCTGATCTTGCAGGCGGCGTTATGGGAGGACTAGGTGTAGCACCCAGCGCCAATGTCGGCAACCGTGTTTGCTACTTCGAGCCGGTGCATGGCAGCGCACCGGGCATGGCAGGCCAGGGCCGCGCCAACCCTTCGGCAATGTTTCTGACCATTGCCTTGATGCTGCGCCATCTAGGGTTCGACGAAGCCGCTAAGCGTGTTGAGGCTGCGGTGCGGCAAGTCATCGTCCAGGGCCGGCGCCTGACCTACGACTTGGGCGGTGCCGCATCCACCCGCGAAATGGCACAAGCGATCCTGAAAGCCCTCAGTAAACCTCAATCGGTCAGGCGCGCCAGCATTCTTTGCATAGGCGACGAACTGCTGGCGGGTCGTGTCGTCAATACCAATGCTGCCGAAATCGGCCGGCGCTTGACAGGTGCGGGTTACCTGGTTGGTTTGCAACTCACCTGCGGCGACCAACTGCCGGTCATCCGAGCCGCGCTCGATGTATGCCTGGGGCAGTCTGACCTGATTGTTGTTAACGGGGGCATAGGTCCGACGTCGGACGATCTGACGCGCGATGCTTTAGCCGCCGCGCTGGAGCGGCCCTTGCAGTTTGACATAGACATCATGCACCACATCGAGAAAAGATTGACCGGCTTTGGTATCAAGGTGGATCCGTCGAATCGCAGGCAAGCAATGTTCCCATCGGGAGCAGCCACGCTGCCAAATCCGAATGGCACGGCCTGGGGTTTCGAGGTGAACTGGCAACAGTGCCGGCTAGTGGTGCTGCCCGGTCCGCCTCGCGAATGTTTGCCCATGCTCGAACGCATCCTTGCGCAGGAGCCGCCGCTTGCCAAACCAAAGCATTTTGGATGGATGCTGCTGGGTGTGATCGAGTCGGATATCGCCGCAGAGGTCGAACGCATCTTGGGCGAATTTGGCTCGATGGTGGAAATGAGCTATCTATGGCGCTATCCCTACGTCGATGTTCGTGTGACGTTGCGCGACGAGACGGATATTACATGTCTCGCTACATGTCTCGCTGAGATCGACAACTACCTTGCACCCTATCTGGTCAGCAAGAATGGCACGACTGCGCTTGCTCTGCTTAAGGCTGAACTAGCCGACCGGCAATGGCGCATTGACGACGGCATCACGGACCACGCGCTCACCCGCCGGCTACCGGCGCTGACCGATTCGCCAGTTGGCAGTCCTATCCGGGTCAAGGCATCGGCCAACCGGGCGCTAGGAGCTCCGTGGTCAGGTGTGCTGAGCATGAAGTGCGAAGTGCAAATCGGCGATGAACCGCAGCAGTGCTTTCGAATCGATGTGCCTCACCGTGGTCCCGAGGTCGTCGATTACGCATGCGAATTCGTCGCCTGGAGCATGCTGCGCAGTCTTTATACACCCGCTGCCAACGGCACATTTAAGGACGCCACAGTAAAGGAATTGATCATATGAACACACCCTCCCAAGACGAACTGCGCCAACGGTTGGCGGCGCTCGATACGCCTTCGATCGCGGACGCCATGGACAGTCTCGACCTGTACGGCGCATTGCTGGGCATTCATAGCCGTGCGCCAGCGAAACGGACGGTCGCCGGCCCGGCCTTTACCGTCGCTTACAGGCCGTTCTCGCGGAAAAGTGGCGAGTTCCACAACGCCGGGAACTACATTGACCGTGTCGGCAGGGGCGACATGATTGTCGTCGACAATGAAGGCCGCTATGACTGCACAGTCTGGGGCGATATCCTGACCGAAACCGCTTTGTTCAAAGGTATAGCTGGCACGGTCATTTATGGCGCAGCACGTGATCTCGAAGAAGTGAAGCGATTGAGCTACCCACTGTTTAGCACCGCCATCCATATGGTTTCCGGAAAAAACCGGGTGAAGGTCACCGCTATCCAAGCACCGATCCAGATCGGTACGGTCACCGTCAACCCTGGTGATTGGATCGTTGCCGACTGCAATGGCGCACTCGTGGTGCCGGCAGATCGGATCGCCGACGTGGTGTTGCGTGCCGAACTGATCGATCACACCGAGCAACGAATACGCTCAGCAGTGCACAACGGCATGGCGCTGGAGGAGGCGCGTGCGCATTACCGCTACGACCGCCCATGGGAAGAAGCGGTATCGTCATGAACGAGCGGTTTCAGGACTACTGGCGTGCGCGCTTGCAGTTTCTTGACGTGCATTACCATGTTTCGCCTGATGCATTTGCGCGACGTCACGGCGTAGTCGCCGCCGGGCGCCTGTATCAGGCGCTTGGGGGTGGCGTCGTACTGAAGAATCATCTCGGCGACAGCGTCGCCAGTGCCGAAACGGCACGCGAGTTGGGGCTACCTGTATTCGGCTCCTTGGTGCTCAATTCTGTAGCGGGTGGGCCGTGCTGGCGAACGGTTGAGGCTTCACTGTGTAAGGCGCAAGCCGAACAAAGTGGTCGTCTGTTGGTCCATCTTCCCACATTCACGGGAGCAACCCACAAGAGCCGTTTGAGCCGCAGTTACGGAAACCATGCAGCCGCGGTCTTTGCGGCAGCTCCGATCCAGGTTTCCGATAGCACTGGCGAATTACGTCCGGAAGTGATTGAGCTTCTGCATGTAGCGCGCGATTTCCCGGTTGTCATATCAACTGGACACGCTTCACGTAGCGAGACTTTACGTCTAATCGATGCGGTAGACCGCTACGGCGCGCCGCGCCTGATGCTGAACCAGCCCGCCAACCCGATGACTGGCCTGACAGCCGACGACCTATGTGCTATTGCAGGGCCACACTGGCTCTATGTCGAGCAGACGGCGCTGACATATCTTCTTGGCTACCAGGACTGGAACGACTTTGCCGCTGTGATGGCCGACGTACCGAACGTGATTTACAGTTCTGACCTCGGCCAGATCGACCAGCCCGATATCTCAGAGTGGCACGCACGCAGCCAAATTTGGTTCGATGAGATTGGGTTAGATGCGATTCGGCGTGCGTCCATTAGCCTCGAAACGCCGCTCGCCATGCTTGCACCTTAGTGCAGGATCATCCTGAGTTAGTTGAAATGCAGCGGCAAGGGCGCACCTGCTCCACAGCGATTTCTGCGAGCGATATTTCTCTCGTCCAAACCGCGTTATTCATCAATCAAACGCCAAGGGGGGGGCAATGTTTCAAACAAATTCGATACAGAAGAGAGTATTTCTTCTAACCATTACAATGATGTCGGTGCTGGGTCTTGTCGCCAGCGATATCTTCTTGCCCGCCATGTCGACCATCATTAAATACTTCCAGGTTACACCCAGCCAGGGGCAGTCGATGCTGGGCTGTTTCTTGTTCGGAATTGCCAGCATGCAACTCTTATATGGTCCTGTTTCAGATAGCATAGGGCGACGCAATCTGTTGCTTGTGGGCATCGGTCTGTTCGTGCTGACTGCACTTGCGATCCCACATGCCCGCAACTTCGAACAGGTCATCGCGTTGAGAGTCTTTCAGGCCTTTGGAGCCTGCGCGGGAATTACGCTGGGGCGCGCCATCATAGGTGATCTCTATTCGAAAGAGGAGGCGGCGCAGATATTTCTAACAATCTTCCCGGTTGTAGGAATGTCGCCAGCTATCGCGCCGCTCATCGGCGGACAGCTGAGCAGCCTCTGGGGCTGGCAAGCCTGCTTTCTATTTTCTGCGTGTTTCGGCATGGTTCTGATCGGATTGATTCTGGGTTGGCTGCCGGAAACGCGCCCTCTCCAACGGCGACAGCCGCTTTCAGCGCGACAGATCGCCAAAGCTTACAGGAGTCTACTTACGACGCGTCGCTTCTGGCATTACGCCATCATACCGTGTGTGGCCTATGCCGCATATTTTGCCTACATTGCCGAATCGCCTTTTCTGCTTGAAGTTCAGGGCATCAAGCGCAGCCAGGTTGGCTACTCCTACATGAGCCTTTCAGTCACCTACGTCATCGGTAACCTCTTCGCTCGCAAGCTGATGCAGCGAGGACGAACCACCGACCAGCTGGTCAATCTTGGTTACTCGATATTCATCACTGGCGGATGCGGGCTATTTTTGGCTACCTCCATAACTCCGCATTCGTTCGCATGCAGCATTATTGCCATGTCGGTCTTGACACTTGGCAACGGTTTTCTATTGCCATTGGGCACGAGTGGTGCCGTCACCTGTATCCCTTCCCTGGCAGGTTCCGCCTCAGGTCTAATGGGTGCCTTGCAGATAGCGTCGGCTGCACTTGCGGCCCAATACATTGGTCGCCTTTCACTACATCAACCTAGGCAGTTTGGAACGATAATGATGGTTTTAGCGCTGAGTGGGTTCGCCTTGCACCGCTGGCTAGAAGGGCGACATGCCAGGGCCACATGATTAGTCCGGACGGACGCGCTCTCCGATGCGAAACTTTACGATGGAATACTCCGCGATGTGGGAGTGATATCTTTTTATATTTGGGCATACGACGCAATTCTAAAAATGATACGCTGTTTTGGAGTTCATTAGGTCTGAAGCCGCTAGTCATGTATTGATTCGCATTGCAGACGTTTTATGATGAAGCATGTCGTATAAGAATTCGGGCGCTGTTGAGTACCGGGCGCTGGCACAACAAGCCGAGACTAGCACTGCTACACACCATGCTCTGGCCGATAGCTTTGCCACTCGGGCAGCAATCAACCTGCCGCAGAATGTCGCTATGCCGTACGTCAGGCACTCGATTCGAGCCAGGCGATACAGAGCTCACGCCGATTTCATCGAAGAATCACGCGGAAGGTTGAAGGGTAGTTGAGGTTGCCTCTCCGCAGCGTTGACCTACTTATTGGCAATCGTGCGCTACCGCTTCTGTTTTCGGATCACGTATTCCAGGCCGAGCACCACGCTCCGGCCGGGCACAGCGACACCGTGAATCTCTTGATACCGCGTATCAGTGAGATTTGCGAACGAAAGTCGTACCCCCAGGCCGCCGAATTCTCGAGCGAACGCTGCATCCCAGACGGCGTACGGGGTCTCGGCGAAACGTTGCGTTACTCCCACTCGCGTACGGACCAAGACACGGCCGGGAAGCATCCCTTGCCAGCCAATCAGCCCACGGTGGACTGGAAAGTTGAAGACGTAGCGGGAAACCAGCCCGTTTAACGATTGTTGCGCACCATGTATTCCCGTGTACCCGATCGTCACCCTCTGAACATCTGACAGGTGGAGATCCAAAGAGCTCTCAACCCCTGTGAAGTTCAATCGCTCGATATTCGCTGCGTGAAAAATGTCTCCCGGAAAGAACTGCACGTAGTCAATGACGTTCTGCTGGCGGGTATGGAACAACGTTGCATCAGCCGTCAATCGACCGCCATTCCTCCATTCCAATCCCCCTTCGTAGTTCCACGCAGATTCGGGTTGCAAGTTAGGATTACCAGCGTTCCCTGGATCGCGGTAGTAAAGGTCCGTGTAGGTGGGTAGTCGAAATGCGCGGCTCGTGCTGGCCCTCACCTTCCAGCCAGGTTTCAGCCACACCCCGCCTGCAACCGTTGGGCTTAATTGCGCCGCATGACCTTCAAATATCTCCTCCCGTGCGCCTAACGAAAGAGAGAAACGGTTGAACGCATGCAAGTCAACGTCTACATATCCTGCACCGCGCGCGCGGGTATGCCGTCCCAAATTGTTGCTGTCAATAGCGTCGTGGTCGCCCTCCGCCCCATAGAAAAAGGTGATCTTTTCCCCTCGCGGCTGTCGCCGACGAAGTGCTAGGTGCCAGCTTTCGGTAACGTGGTTGTTTTCGTAAACCTGAGGCTGGTCGCGCAGGAGAATGAATTCGTCGCTATGTCGCCGATAACCCAGGTCAAACTCTGTTTTCTTGCCCAGATCCTGGTTAAGTCCTGCGAACCAGGACTTTGTGCGTTCCCACGAATTAAAATTGCCGTAGAACTGGTCGGCGCCAAAAGGCTTGTCTCCGTACCCCAACATTAGCCGCGACTGACCCAGAGCTGTGCTGGTGCCAGTGTCGGAAAAGATCGTCACGGTGCGATAGTCGCGGTCCCGCGCAAAGCCCGTAGAAAAGTTCCGCGCCGTGCTCAACCGCTCATCCCACTTTTTGGTGACCAAAGATGCAGATGCGCTCTGCTGGTTGACGCCAAAGTTCCCGACACCAAGGCCTAGCCGCAATTCCGACCGCACCGGCGGTGACGTAATAAAGTTTACGGCCCCTCCCATGGCATCGGAGCCGTAGAGCGTTGACCCGGGGCCATGCAGAACCTCAATCCGATCCAGGGAGTTCATGGGCAACGGCAGATCCATGTCATGATGGCCGCTCTGGGCATCGTCCATACGGAGACCATTCACCAGGATCAGGGTTTCTCCGAATGAGGAGCCTCGAATGGAGATGTCAGCCTGTACATCGTTGGGGGCGCGCTGCCGGAGATCGATCGAGGGATCCGCTTGCAGATAATCTATCCAGTGGTCGTAGAGAAGAGGCGTGTGACCAGTGTCCAGAACTGAAACTGCACGGTTCACCTCCTCAAGGGGAAGCGGTTCAAACGTCCCCGTGACTATTACAACCTCTTGATTCGCTATGGTGTGCGGACCCGAGGCAGCTGAGCCAGTGGACTGGCCGTTGGCGGCCGGCGTCTGTGATCGCTCGGTTTCCTGTTCCTGGGCGGCACCCGTAAGGGAGAATGTGAACAACAGAATAAGTAGAGCGATGCAGGCATTGCGAATGTGGACTGTCAAGTCTGGACCCCATAGTGGAAGTGTCAATTTCTTAAGAATTAAAACTTCGTTGCGCTTTGGGCGCCTTCATTTCAGTGGATCTTGGAATTGATTGTTCATCGGGAAATACACGCGGCAGTTTCGTTCCGGGTGAATTTCGGAGTGTAGCATCAGCCTAAACGCGTCGGGCTCAGCAGGGGAGGAAGTCGTAAGTGATAGGCTCTCTCCGAATGACGGTATGTTGCGATGCTGCATTGCTGGGTAGTCTTTGCTCAAAGAAAGCAGCCATCGCATCATGCGATCTCCAGACTGACACAACGGCCAGTTCGCCGTAGGCCACCAGTTGCCGGCGTAAAAGAGACACCGAGACCAACCCCGCAGCCGTCGAATAGATGGGAATGACAGTACCTCTCAGCTCTTCCAAATACATCTCGACATTGGCCGACGCCACAACATCAGAGCAGATGCGAAAGACCATGCGGATCAAGAAACGTAGAAGCAAAGGAAACAATGGCACGATAATATATGCCTTCCGGAGGCCGGGTTTTTACCACTGGAAATTCAAAACACATGTTGGAGCAGGACCCATCGCTCATGTTGCGACAAGCGCTGCGGAACTTGAGAACTAAGAGCGACGATCGTCACCACGGCTACAAGCATCGAGATTACGAGCTTGGATTCGCATCGGAGTCGCAAAAGGATATGCGCGCGTGGAATTCCGGTTGGGGTGTAGGAAAGGAAAATGTGTGGCCCCGCGTGGTAAATGTCCCCGCCTGTGGGTGCATTAGTAGATGAATGGTTAACTCCCTGGTCCGATTGCCTGCAATAGGAATGGCGCATTCCCCCGTTAGGTGCGGCCCTTCCCATCTCGTTTGCCGTAGAGGTTTCTCAGGAACATCACAGATCTCAGCTGCTAACGTCAGTTGTGGACATGCTGATGGACGAGATCGCCCAAATTGAGTGCAAATTGTGCCTTCCTCCTGGGGCCGAAATGATTCTTAGAATGCTCTCTGTGTTTGTGCCGCGGTCGGAGTTGGAAATTTACCTGGAGCATCTGAGGATCAAAACAATTCCTGCTTATGAGGCTTCGCCCGGGCTGATATCGGTAGTCCTGGTCCGGCGTGAATTTGCCGAGTATGTCGAAGTAGCGACCATCTCGACGTGGCAGTCGGACGACGCCATGGCTCGATTCCTTGGCAATGCAGTGCTGCTCAGTCCATCGCAGCCTGTCAGCTCCATGGTTGAATGGGACGCTCACATATACGAAATGGTAGAAGCGCGTTGCGGAAAGCAGCCAAACGTGCGACGTGATCCCTATCCTGAGTTCAAGGATGGGGCAGATTGAATATCAGCATGTCCAGATTATCTGCGATCGAGGATCAAGTGCCTTTGATACAATCCGGCCATGGACATCAACGGCATTGTGGAACAACTGAAGCAGGAGCGCGATCGACTTTCAGGAGCTATTGATGCACTTCAAGGACATGCAACAAGTACCGTCAGGCGAGGACGTCGCCCTGGGCCTAGACCCAAAACAGGCAAAGTAGCAGCTACCGATTTTCCGTTTGGGGCAACAAAACCAAAACGCGGACGGCGCAAGATATCAGCAGCCGCCAAGCGTAGGCTTTCGGAGGCAGCGAAAGCGCGTTGGAAAAAGGCTAAAAAAGCAGGAAGGAATTCTCTATAGCTCCCAGTAAGTTATAGTTGTGTTATCCAAGCCAGAAGTAGCTCAGGCTCAGACCCCCCACCGCGATTCGCTCGCGAGATGTTGTCGCTGTCCAAACTGAACTGGAATGACGCACAGTTCGATCGCGGAAAGGCTATCGCCGTCGTGCTGCTTGAGGGGGCTGGAGATACTTGAAGTGCGCTCCCTAAGTTGAAGCGCTACAGCCCAGCGCCGATTCTTGAAGGTGTCTTCATAAGACTAGGAGATTCATCCTGAGCTCTGGAGAAAACGCAGTTTCGGCGTTTGTTACTCTATTGCTGCTTAGGAAACGTACTAAGAAGTGACGCATGCATCGAATTATGAAGTTTGGGCTGATCGCGGGGTTGGCAGTCGGGGCGGGGAGTGTAGCTTGCCACAAGCGAATCACCGGTCCTCAGGAACCATCTTCCTCTCATCCAGCTAAGGTTTCGGTCGCGCCACCCAGAACTCCAACCGCGGAAAATGAGGCACCGCCCGCAGAACTCCAGCCGCCAAACACTACTTCCACACCGAACACAGCGCCCGCGCCGAATACAAATCCTGCATCGCAAAATCCGCCGGGAGACAAGGGAATCTTGAGCGCCGAACCGCCCAAGGGCGCGCAAGAAGGTGCAGGGCAAGAAACCGGCAACTCGCAAACCGTTGAGACTGCCCCCAGGGATGGTAAAGGAAGACAGCCCCCTGATCGGAACCCGCCGCTGGGCGGGGACAAAGGAACCGTGATCGCTGAACTGGCCAAGCGTGGGGCAGGACGTGGAGATCATCATCTAAGTAACTCACAGACCGCGGAGAGGGTTCCTGAGGGAGATCAAGGCAAACCAACGCAGGGAGATGAAAACGGCAAGAAGATTTCAGAGAAATCGCCCTTGAGGCCGGGATCTGATGGGGATACGGTGAGGGGGCGCTCGCCTGGGGAACAACCGTTTTCGCCGAAGGGCGCGGAAGAGACTGGTAGATGGTACTGGAAGGATCTCTGGCTGATCATTCTAGGAGCGGCGGTATCGCTCTATACGACCGTGGTTTTCGAGCGCTACAAACGCTTCGGAGAATTGGTGCGAACCGTAGCACGGACGCGTCAAAATTTCGAGGGCCATGCCAGCTCAACCGCAGTGCCACACTTGGAAAGGGCCCACGAACGGAGCATAGCTTTCTACCGATTGCTTGAGGAAACGGAGTGGAGCTTGGACACTGACGGCCAGCACAAGGCTGCCGCTGCCGTCGCTCGCCTGAAGGGTTTCATGTTCCAAGCGACTACATGCATAGAACACATGCTTGCAAAAAAAACGAAAGGGCTCACAGCGGATCAATACTTAAGCGAGTACACGAATATCTACGCCGACGTATGGTCTGGAGTTTTTGGAAGATACGAGGACCGAATAAAGCCCGAAATTGCGCCACTTTTACGCCCTTATCCGCACCCGGTCATGCGACGAAAGGCGACTGCGGTAAGCGTCGAATATTTCAATAAACTACTCTGACAACTGGGCGCCATGAAAAACGAGATCGTTATCAAACTTAACCGGCACTTGGCCTCGGGCATCGAGCGGGAGGCGGACGTAGTGTACGTATTGGCGGAGATTAGAAAACTGTTTGAACACCTGCGGTCGGCCAGGAAATATCCAGTTCTTGCCTTCTACACCAACTGGGCGTTACACACCAAGATTGACCGCGAGCCTTGGGCCAGAGCAGGACTGAAGATGCTGGAAGAGGTTGTAACGGAGTTCCGGAGCGGGTTCGGCCCATCGGAACAAATAGTCAAGGCTGTTGATGACGTTCTCTCGTTTCAGAAGCTGCGTCGTGAACTGCTGACCTTTGGAGCGGAGCAGGACATCAGATTTGACAAACTGTCTTACGCGCAGTGGCGCGAGTTCGCGACTCTACTCATCGACGTTCTAATCGACTGTCCACTGAAATCGGAAGCAGCAACCGCTGTCGTGAAAACCTTGGCGCTGTCCCGTGACTTTATTTTTTCCCATGCAGGGGAACAGACGCTGGCGTTCTGGAAGATCGACATGGGTAATGGCAAGGTCATGACTGGTCCCATTTCTTGAGCAGAGTCCTACCCGGGCATGAACATTTACAACCTCCCACGAACAGTTTCTCCTCAAAATTGTGCTCTTACTCGAAAGCACTCGCTGCGCGGGCATGTGTTCGGGTTGGCGCAGTTCCCAAAAGTTGCTCAAACCAACGCCGACGAGGCGAAAGCGTGGAGCGATGAAGATCGCATCGGGGCACAAGCGTTCCGCACGAATCGCCGGCATGGCCGAGCGCACGCCGAACTGCCTCGCTTCATACGAAGCAGCGCAGACTACGGAACGGTTGCCTCGCCAAGCAACAATTACAGGCTTGCCGCGCAGTTGCAGATCGTCCCGTTGCTCGACGGAAGCATAGAACGCGTCCATATCTACATGAAGGATTTTGCGGACGGTCATTGGGGCAATATTATTCCTGTTTCTCAGGCTCATGCGAAGGTGGTTTGAAGCCGGCGACATCGCACGATGGTTCGGCGATTTCCCGCAACTGCTCCGAGTAGTGATCGATTAGGACTTTAGGCGCCTTCACCTTTTTGCCCGACAACATCTTCTTCAGTTCCAGGGCGTTCACGGCAGCTTGCCCTTTGTAGTGATTGTTCGTAATGACAAAGGTCCTTTCCGATTTCTTGCTGATATCGGCAATCTTTTCTTTCCAGCCTTCCAACTCTTGTGGCTTGTAGAGGTGGTTATAGCGGTCATGGCGGTTGTCCGCTTGGAACCACTCTTTGTAATTGCGTCCGTGCAAGCGCACGTAGCCGACCCTCGAGGTGACGTGTTGCGTGCCGGAAAGCGACTTGCCCAGCCGGGGTTGATCGATGTTGCAGAAGCCGACCCCGGCTTCGGCCAACCGTCCCAGAATTTCCGTTTCGTTCCAACTCGTAATGACGAATTTCGAGAACAAGTGGGTAGGACTGAAATCTCTTGATCAGAGCAAACAGGTAGTCGCGGGTGTCGTCCTGGTTCTTGAAGGAGACAGGGAACTGGACGAGGACTGCCCCGAGTCTGCCTTCCTGCGCTATCGAGTCCAGCCCCTCCCGCGCTGATCTTTCATCGTCAGCGCTCACAGTCAAATTGAAGGGAGAGGATGGCGTTGCTCCGCGGGGAGAGTGGGTGAAGCCCTGAAAGAGCTGTGCGGTGAATTGAAAAATTGGAGTTGACGGCTGCTGCTTTCCGGCACCAGTCCTTGCCCACGGATGGCCGAATGTGGCCGTAGAAGCTGGTGTTGATCTCACAGCAATCGAAGAACTCGGCCAAGTATTCAAGTGGGTGGATCTTGCGCTTTCTAAGGTCGGGCGGGTACACGATTCCTTCCCAGTCCTTGTAGGAGAAACCCGCCGTTCCAACAAGAATATTCATAATCCCTTCAATGACTTAGAGCGCTACTTAAACTTGTGGCGTTGACACGATCGCGTTTTCCAGTCTAGCGTAAAAGACGAACAAAAAGCGAACACACCCCTACTCCTCTTTATATGTCTTCCCCAGCCCTAATTCGAGCCCAAGTAGAAGCACGACTCGCTGATCGGGTCCCGTCCGCATTTCTGCAACGGTCGCCAGTTGAGATGCGGACTATGCCGACCGGCGTGGTCACTGTCGACGACGCCATTGGCGGAATTCCTTGTGGCGGAATCACTGAAATTGTCGGGCCCTCGCTCTGCTCCACTGGCCGCAAGAGCTTGCAAGCGCAACTACTTGCCAGCGCCACCCGTGAGCAGTTTTGTGCCTTGGTCGACGCGACCGATTCATTCGATCCGCGCTCTGCTCAGACGGTCGCCGGCTTGCTGCGCGCTCCCTTCGGCTGACACCTGGAGTTTTCCCCCACGACCTCACACGCATCATGTTCGGTCGATCGAAGCCGATGTGAGTGTCGCGGATCGCTTGCCTGTCTTCCGGAGTGATATGGAAAGACGTTCTGCTGTCGTGTTCTTGATCGTTGCGGACTGAAGTCGGCTCCACTCACAAAGCTGAATATCCCGAATCTTGGCAACACTTAACTGACCTCAAAGATCTCAAAAATGGGGGGAACGGGTAAAGCTACATTGAATGTCGCGCCCCCAGACGGGTTATTCTCGGCCCAGAGCCGGCCGCCGTGGGCTTCGACGATGGAACGCGATATGGCCAGACCGATCCCCATCCCATTTTTCTTTGTAGTAACAAAAGCATCGAAGATTCTTTCCTGATCGGTAACTCCCGGTCCGTTGTCGATCACCTGAATGAGCATCTGATTTTGGTCCGTCGTGGTTGCTCGAACGATGATGTGCGGAGAAATCTGGCTACCGTCCAATGCTTCCATCGCATTTGAAATCAGGTTGATGAACACTTGTTGTACCTGAGTTAGGTCGACGGAAACTGTGGGGAGATGCTCATCCAACTGCCAATCAATAGAAACGCCGTGCCTTTTTGGATCCCCATGCAGGAAGCGAACTGCTTCACTCAGCACATCCCCGATGCCTACTTGCTTTTTGTCGAAGGACTCCTGCTTGAAGAGTCCACGAATATGCTGCATGACCTCGTCGGCCGCACGGGCATCCCTTATGATGCGTTCAATTGATGCGTTGGTTTCGGGCAGATTTGGCGGATTGGCCGCCAACCAGCGCTTGCCGGCTTGAGCATTAGCAAGCACTGACATGAGGGGTTGATTGAGCTCGTGAGCGATTGAAGCCGACAGCTCAGCGACGGTCGTGAGCCGTGAAGCCTTCGCCAGGTAGAACTCCGCTTGTTTTCGCTCTTCAATATCGGTGACGACACCATACCATTTGACAATACTTCCAGCTTCATCTCGCAATGGCACACCGCGGTCTAAATGCCAGCGATACTGTCCGTCCGCACGGCGGAAACGCACCTCACTTTCATGAGGCTTGACGGTGGCAACCGACGCAATCCATTTACTCAAGTGTTGTTGAAGGTCATCGGGGTGAATTGCCGCCTGCCAGCCTGACCCGGCTGCCTGTTCCGCCGATAACCCCGAGTACTCCACAAATCGTTTGTTAACGTAATTATTGGAGCCATCGGGCAGTGCGCTCCAGGCTATCGTCGGAATAGTATCGATCACCTCGCGAAGCTCTCTTTCGCTTCGGCGTAATTCGACCTCACTCCGCTGTAAGGCTTGCTCGGCGCGCTTCGCGTCGTCGATGTCGTGATTAACCCCTATCCAATACAGTAGAGTTCCATCGCTCGCTCGAAGGGGCTCGGCGCGACTGAGGAACCATCGGTACTGCCCTTCAGCGTTACGGACTCGAAAGCTTACCTCGCTGGCGCGGCCCGTGCGTAAGCAGGTTGACCAGACTCTCCGTGTCTCTTCGTGATCATCCGGATGAAGAAAGGGGATATGGGAATCCCAGGCCGGCCGTGTATCTACACCAGAACGCAGAGGGTGGTCCTTCGGGAGGCCTCCGTAATCCGCGGCTTCCTTATTCAGGAATGTGAGCCCGCCCGATGGTAGAGCGTACCAGGCATGTGCGGGAATCACGTTAAGAGTGCTTTGTAATTCTACCCGCTTTGCTTCGGTAGTATCGATGACTGCCCCGGCAAATTCGCAGGTTTCGTTCGACATGCCCGATCGCTTCGCGAGGACTCGAACATGCTTGGTGCGACCGTCGGGAAAGAGAAGACGATGCCCAAAATCGACCGCGCCGTGGCTGCGCAACGCGTTTTCCAACGCCTCATTCACCAGATTCCGATCCTCGGGATGAACCCGTTCCAGAGCCATGTCAAGCGTGACTTTCGTCGCCGGATCATATTCGAAGATATGGTACGTTTCATCCGACCAGACAATCTCTCCAGTTTCAGGGTTCCATCCAAAGCTGCCGGTGTGGCTGAGTCGTTGGGCTTCCGCCAAATAGACTTCTCGACGGCGGAGTTCCTGAGTCAAGAGTTCGTGCTCCGTGACGTCTATGCCGATACCGATTCTCTTCGCGGTACCGTCGTCGACGACCGGGGGGCTACCCACACACCGAACGTACCTGACTTCACCGTCTGGTCGCACGATGCGCTTGGTGACGTCAAATCCAGAAACGTCGAGAGGCATTCTTTTCATTAGCGTCGCAATGAACTCGCGATCTTGTGGATGGACGAGTGCTAAGTATTGCTCAGAGCTCGGCACTTCTGCGGCTGGATCAAGACCGTGAATTTTGAAAAGTTCATGCGACCAGTGATCAAATCCCGTTGAAGGGTCAAAAAACCAACAACCGATATGGCCAAGGCGTTGCGCTTCGGCCAAATAAAATGCGCTTCTTTCAAGCTCCTGGGTGCTCCAACGTAACTGCTCTTCGGCCTGCTTTCTGTGCTGGATCTCGACACTCGATCCATTCCATTTGATGATTCTTCCATCGCCATCGCGCAACGCGAGATGATGGAGCAGCATCCAGCGATATTCCCCGTCAGCCCGGCGTATTCGTGCCGTTGCTTCGAAAGGTTCTCCAGTTGCGATCGACTCTCCCCACTCCTGTGCAAAAGACTCGACATCCTCGGGATGAATATGGGAAGTCCATTTCCAACCCAAGAGGTTCTCTAGCGGCTGCCCAATGAAGTCGACCCACGTCCGATTGAAGAAATCCAGGTAGCCATCAGCTCGCGCGGTGTGGAGTAGCGCCGGAGACGAGTCGATAATCTGACGAAAGTTCGGCTCGCCTGTCTTGCCATTTCTTTCCTGCAGAGCTAGATGCGGACATGAAGAGGGGGGACCGATACCCGTTTGCCGGCCCTGGTCGGCAATCAGAATAGAAGAGTTATGTTGACGTTGCATAATCCACCGAAGACAAAGGGCTGTCGGATTCTGTGTGTAGCCTTAGCACGTTGGCGCCCGGCACCTGTTACATCTGGGAACCCCGGCTTAGCCCGAGACACCAAACGTGTGTCAATTCCGGCAGCATGCTTGCGCACTCGCAAATGTCGGCTGGCAGCTTCGTTGCTGGGAGCTTGGGTAGTTTTTACCTGGGTCGCGACCATGTTCGTCGTTTGATGACGCGTAAAAGCGCTTTCGCTGCAAAGCGTTCCCGGTGAGTTTGATTCTTAGCCTTTTCACCGACAAGACATCTCCGTATTATTTCTTTATTATTTTGGATATCTCATTGAAAGGGCGAACGTTAGGCACTACCAACGAGCCGATGCACGTGCAATTCGGCGGATTATGGACGCCCGGCGTAACGAGGTCTTTTGGCCATTCACCTCTCAGAACGAGTGCGATTCGGGAACTTCGAACTAGACCTCCGAACCGGCGAACTTGTCGCGAATGAGGCAGGGGTTGACGGCGCTCCGCCTCAGAAGGTTCTGCTCCGGGAGCAGCCATTCCAGATTCTTCGAATTCTCATCGAACGCCGGGGCGGAATTGTGACCCGGGATGAGATCAAGAAGGTGCTCTGGCCGAATGACACTATTGTCGGTTTTGACCGCAGCATTAACGTCGCGATGGCGATACTGCGGAAGGCTGTCGGTGATACCGCTGAGGACCCGAGGTATATTGAGACTTTGCCGCGCCGAGGATATAGGCTCATAGTCCCGGTTCAACGGGAAAGCACTACGGAACCCCCGAAAGCAGAAGATCAGCAAACTTCGGCTGCCGAGCTGCGCAAAGACCTCCTGCCAGTCCAGAAAGAACTGCGCCCCGGCATTCATTTGGCACGAAGTTGGTTGGCAATGGCTGCGGCGATCCTGGTTCTATTTACCGCGGCCGCCGCGCTTTACTGGCGCTTTCACAGTAGGATTGCGCTATCTTCCTCCGATACTCTGGTTCTTGCCGACATGAATAATCAAACCGGCGACGCTGCTTTGGACGACGGCATGAACTTAGCTCTGCAAGTCGCTTTGCAGCAAACTCCATATCTCAATCTCCTGGGCGGCGATAAGGTCCGTGAGACCCTTCGGCTGCTTGGACTGAGCGAAGATACCAGGATCACCCCGGATGTAGCTCTCAAGGTCTGCCGCAAAACGAATAGTCGCGCGGTCATTTCTGCTTTCATTGGCGACGCGGGCAACCGTTTCCGTATCGGGTTGAGCGCAATTGACTGCCAATCCGGCAAGACTCTGGAGCAAGTGGTTCATGAAGCGGACACTCGCGAAGACATCGTACGGACTTTTGGTTTGTCTGCTTCCCAACTGCGCTTAAAGCTGGGTGAATCCAGCGACTCCGTGCGCAGATTTAATCAACCTCTTGATCAAGCGACCAGTTCTTCACCGGAGGCTCTGCAATTCCTGGCCTTAGGCTACAAGAAGCAGTTAGGCGCGGATATCCCCGGCGCCCTCGTCTACTACGGGCGCGCTATCGAAAAGGATCCGAACTTTGGACTGGCGTACGCAGCCGCGAGCAGCGCGAATACATGGCTTTCCAGACCTGGGCCTGCTTTGGTAGATTCCTCCAGGGCCTTCGAACTACGCAGCTGGCTAACGGTCCCGTTACGGTTTCAGGTGGAAACACTCTATTACGGAGACGGTCGACACGAGTCGGCCAAAGCTTGCCGTGTCGCCCAGGAATGGGTGCAAGCTTTTCCACGCGACGTCATCGCACGAATCAATTTCTCCGCTTGCCTCGAAACCCTGGGACGGCACGACGAGGAGGTAGTTCAATCGCGCGAGGCGGCGAGGCTTCTTCCCAGCGCGCCTACTCTAACAAACCTGCTGGGTGCTGCACTATATGCACAGCGAATCGACGAAGCAAGAGAGACATACGATGAGGCGGTCTCGCGTGGATTGGACTCCCCTCGCCTCCACTTGTATCACGCAAACCTGGCATTCCTTCAAAATGACAAATCCGGAATGCAGAAGGAGTGGACCTGGGGATCGCAAGATCCTGTCCGCGGCCGCTTCGTCCTTTATCGCGAATCGAGGGCCGAGGGTTTCTATGGGCTTTCCCGTAACGCTCATCGCTTAGCCCAAATGGCTGTGGACTCCTCCATGAAAGCGGGGTTCTCGTCGGATGCTGCCGGTTTTGAGAGCCTCGATGCCTTACGCGATGCCGAGATCGGTAATCGGCGACAGAGTCAGGCACTGGTTACAGACGCAGTCCGGAAGAGCCAGGATCGCAATATCCTGATGTTGGCCGCATTAACATTCGCGCGAGCAGGAAACACAAAGCAGTCCCAAGAGCTGGTGGAGAAGTTGAATCAGCTCTTCCCCAACGATTTTACAATTCAGGTTTTTGGCTTGCCTGTGACGCGAGCTGCGATAAAGCTCGACGAAAATGATCCTGCGGCCGCAATTGAAATTCTTCGGTCGGTAACGCCGTACGACCTGGCTATCACCGATAGCTTTTATTATGTGTATCCTGCTTACCTTCGAGGTCTTGCTTATCTCCGACTCAAGCAAGGGGACCTTGCAGCAGCCGAGTTTCGAAAAGTTCTCGATCATTCCGGGGTCGGCGCCGGTTTCGTCACTGGCGCTCTTTCCGTCCTGCAGTTGGCGCGCGCCCAGGTGCTCATGCACGATGAAAAGGCAGCGCAAAAATCGTATGAAGATTTCCTGGCGCTCTGGAAGAACGCCGATTCCGACCTGCCCATATATCGGGAAGCGAAGGCGGAGTATGCTGTCCTACGCAAGAAGATCGGGATTTGATCTATTGCACACTGAGCCAATTAGATCCACAAGTGCATCACAATCCACGGGCTTTCTGAAGAAGCCGATTGCACCCTTTTCAAGATAAAAGCTTTCGGAGTTTTCCGAGGGCTTTCCAGTGATAAGCACTACTGGGACCGCGCAGTTCTTGCTCCGGATGTGTTGGAGAAGGCCGAGCCCACTCATCTTTGGCATCTCGATGTCGGCGATGACACACATGCACCTCGAGAGTCCGCCCGATCCCAGAAATTGCTCCGCCGAAAGATGACTTTCTGCCGTATATCCACACGACGCAAGATAATTGAGAAGTGATTCGAGAACTCGGGGATCATCGTCTATGACCGCGATCGTGCGAGCCTGTAGGTTCATCTCAGACCCAATCCTCACCTGCATTTCTACAGGAATCCGCGGAAATCTTCTCTCACATATTCCTGTTAGGTGCGTCGGTTCGCTCAAGCTTGAGCTTGGCCGCGAGCTTGACTAGAGTGGCAAAAGAGTCCGCTTCCATCTTTCGCATAATGTGTCCCCGGTGAATCTGAACCGTGTACTCGGTGATCCCCAACTCGAACGCAGCCTGTTTGTTTAGCAAACCGCTGACCAAAAGCGCCAGCACTTCTCGCTCTCGGGGCGTCAAAGACTCATATCGAGCAACCAACTTTGCATGTTCGCTCGCCTCTCGGCGAGTCGCGCGATCCTGTTCCAACGCTCTTTCGACGGAAGCAAGTAGCGCCCCTTCATCAACCGGTTTCGTCAGGAAGTCAATTGCTCCACCTTTCATCGCCGTCACTGTCGATGGAATGTCGCCCCGACCAGTGATGAAGAGGACGGGAATCGATGTCTTAGCGGAAATGGACCTCTGCACCTCTAGTCCGCCCAATCCGGGCATCTTAAGATCCAGGATCAAGCAAGCGGATGAGTCCTCACGCTGAAAATCGAGGAACTCTTGACCTGAAGTGAATATCCGGACGTGTTTGCCACTCGCTCGCAACAGCGAGGACAAGGCCTCCCTTACCCTAGGGTCGTCATCGACGATATAGACAATCTCCTTTGTGGGTTCCATAAAGGCCTCCTGGCGAAAAGGACCCGGCCATCTGCGGGGTGGTGCACAGCGCAATCTCATCAATTCGAGTCGGCATCTTAAGCGATGAAGAACGTGCCGAACACATTCTTGAACGATTATAGCGGTGCAAGTAGTTACCAGATTACGGGCAGCTCATTACATAAATATGGAATAGACTCCTTTACGGTCCTGATTTTGCTGCGATGAATGTGCCGAGGCTCGACCGATTGCGTGGAGATTGGCACCCACTGATTGGAATCCTGCGCACTGTACCCCGTACGATTCAGACTCATCGCTGGCTCATAGAACGTGAATGTGCCGGCGAGATTGGGCAAGCACTCCGTTCTCTCAGACTCCAGCCGATCGGCCGGCAATACCAGAAACATGTAATTTATTCGATCTTCCGCGATCGCTATTATCAGCAATCACGAGGAGGGATTCTCAAATGGCCTACGACAACGAGGCAATCGTCCGAAACGCTTACCACACGGCTGAGGGGAGCGTTCTGGATATTCCCGGATGGATCGGCAGCTTCACCGACGATGGTGTGTTTAACAACGTCACCGGCGAAGAGTCATATCGAGGCGAGCATCTGAAAGACGTCGTAATCACCTTTGCAAAGATGTTTCCCGACGTTCACCGCGAACTTTACCGGGTCAATGTCATGGGCGATGTCGTCGCCATTGAGCTGGCGATTCAAGGAACTTTTCGTGGCCCGATGGAAACGCCCGTCGGCGCGATCCAGCCAACAGGAGCAAAGGTCAACATTCCGTGCGCAGACTTCTTCTACATGAGGAACGGCAAGATCGAGCGATTCGACTGCTACCCCGCGCTCAACATCATGCTCAGGCAAATGGGTGTGCCGCCTGACTTCGCTTCCGCTGTCAAGCGTTCGACCCAACGCCAAGCCGTTTAGTGTCCATGCGGCGAGCTTGAGCGTGGCCCCTTGCGAGGGCGAACTCCAGCCGACGAAGGAAGATTGTGCTATCGCGAGAGTTCTTGGGCAACGCGCCTTGCAGAGGCTTTCAGCGAAACTCAATACGAGGAGGTGGTGAGGAATGGCATCGAAACCGAGAGAACATCGAGCAGTGGGACCCCACGCGATGTCCGCCACCCAGGCCGAAGCGGCGGAGACGAAAGTAGCGGATTCGTCGCACTACCAAAAAATCCAAATTCGTGCATATGAAATCTACCTCGAAGGTGGCGAGCAACACGGCCGCGACTTGGATGATTGGCTTCAGGCTGAACGCGAGCTAACAAAGAATCACACCGGCGAGTAGCACCGGGCGACGAGCATGCCTAAATGTCACACAGGCTTTCGGAGAAAGTATGCGTCAACGGGAACCGGCGGGAGCATGGAGACGCTCAACTCTCCTTCATCAGCTCCGCAGCGCGCTTGCCGGCTTTCTTGAGCGTCACTTCAAGGCCACGAAGTTCCTCTGGGCTTAATTCGGAGAACACTCTCTTCATCTGCCCGGAATGCTTTCGAAAGGCGGAAACAATGAGATCCTTGCCGCATTGGGTGAGGGCAACGATCCGAACACGCCGGTCTTCGGCGCTCTCGACCCGGCTGACCAGGCCCTTCGCGACCAGGCGATCGACAGCGATACTGATCGAGCCTGGGGTCAGATCGACGATTGGGCCTATCGTATTGACGGGCAAAGGCCCTTTATGCAGTAGGAGTTCCAGCACGCCGAAATCCGAAAGGCCGAGTCCGGTCTCTTCAATACCGGCGGCTGCGTACCTTGTCAAGGCGCGCATCGCCTTCATCATTACTAGCCAAACATGGTCCGTCTCTGGAGTGCCTCGGATCATAAAAAACCTGAATCTCCAGAAGTATATCATCATCAAGTATATTGACATCAATATAAATACCCGCCCTGCCAAGGCGGTCGAATCGAAAAGGAGAACCTGGTTATGAGAACCGCTTCCACAATCGCCCGATATCTGGCGGGCTTGATCTTTCTTGTCATGGGGCTGAACGGCTTCCTGAACTTCATTCACTTTCCACCGCCAGAGGGGGTTGCTGCACAGTTCATGGGCGCCCTCTATGTGTCGCATTATCTGTGGGTGATCTTCGCGTTTCAGGTCGTCGCAGGTCTGCTTCTGCTGGTCAACCGTTACGTGCCGTTGGCGGTGGCAATGCTGGCGCCGGTGATTGTCAACATCCTTGCTTTCCACGCCTTGATGGCCCCAAGCGGGCTTCCGCTGGCCATCTTCGTGGCTGTACTGTGGGCCGTGATCTTCAGCAGTGTGCGACCGGCCTTTTCCGGGTTGTTCCAGTCGCGCTTGCAGCCGCGGCCTGAGGGGGTGGCGGCGCACGAGCAACACGCATGAACGTCGAAGACTGATTAATTAGAGAAAGGACTTAAGAGCAGCCATGACAAACGATCAAACGATTCTCATCACCGGAGTGACAGGCAATCAGGGTGGCGCGGTCGCACGGGCGCTCGCGAGCAGTGGGTTCCGTCTGCGCGGACTGACGCGCAAGCCGGAGAGCGAGCAGGCGGCGGCGCTGGCGCGCCACGGAGTCGACATCGTGAAGGGCGATCTCGATGACGAGGCGACGCTGCGCAGTGCTTTGGCCGGTGCTTGGGGCGTCTTCGGCGTGCAAAACGCGGGAGAGGCGGGCGTCAAGCGCGAAGAGGCGCAGGGCAAGCGTCTTGCGACGCTGGCGCGCGAGGCCGGTGTCGAACACTACGTCTACACGTCCGTGGGATCGGCGCACAAGCGGACAGGCGTCCCGCACTTCGACAACAAGTGGCGCATCGAGGAAACCGTGCGCGGCCTCCGCTTCCCCTCACATGTAATCCTGCGTCCGGTGTTCTTCATGGAGAACCTGGTAGCGCCTTTCAGTCTCCAGGGCTCCACGCTGGCCTGGGCGCTAGGGCCAGGCACCAAGCTACAGATGATTGCGGTGGACGACATTGGCTGGTTCGGCGCGCACGCGTTCACTCACGCAACCGCCTTGAACCGCCGCGAGATCGATCTCGCTGGTGATGTACGAACGATGTCGGAGGCGGCGGAGATCCTGACGGAGGCGCTGGGGCGGCCGATTGCGTTCACGCAGACGCCAATCGAACCGGTCCGGCAGTACAGCAAGGAGATGGCGTTGATGCTCGAATGGTTCGAACGCGTCGGCTACAGTGCCGACATCACTGGCCTGGAACGCGAGTTCGGTCGCGCGCTCACGAAGCTCCCCGACTGGGCGCGCCGCCACGCGCCTGAGCGCGTAACTCCCACCAGGCAACCTCAAGGAGAGCTCGCATGAAAGCTGTCAGATTGCTGGAATACGGCGGGCAGTTGGTGTTCAACGATGTACCGACGCCGACGATCGCACGCGACGAGATCCTGGTCAAGATCAGGAGTACCGCCGTCAATCATTTGGATCTTGTCAAGGCCTCCGGAACGGCAAGACAGATACTCCCGATCGACCTGCCGTGGATACCTGGTCATGAGTTTTCAGGGGTTGTCGAACAGATTGGCACTGACGTTGCGGCATATGCGCCAGGTGATGCCGTGTTCGCTGCCAATGAGACGGGCGGCGCATACGCGCAGTATCTGGCTGTCAAGCCGGCGGTCATCGCAAAGAAACCGTCCAACCTCTCATTTGAGGAAGCGGCATCAGTGCCGGTGGCCGCCCAAACTGCATGGCAGGGACTATTCACTCATGGCCACTTAGAAAAGGGACAAACGATACTGATTCATGGTGGTGCCGGTGCGGTGGGCGCCTATGCGGTGCAATTGGCATCGCATGCCGGTGCCACCGTCATTGCCACGGCAAGCGGCGACGATGAAGCGTACCTCAAGTCCATCGGAGCCAGCCGCGTGATCGATTATCGAAAGGCGCAGTTTGAGACGGTTCTGCGAGAGAAGGTCGATGTGGTCTTCCACTTGGTCGCTGGCGATACACAGAAACGGTCGTTCCTCGTCTTAAAGGAAGGCGGCCGTCTCGTCTCAGCTACCCAGCCCGTATCGCAGCAAGAGGCCGCGATCCACCGTGTGTCGGGCGAGATGATGAGGCTCAAGCCGGCAGGGGACGTTCTCGGCAGAATCGGGCGATTGCTGGGAGAGGGGGCGATACGGCCAGACGTGGCGACTGTGTACGCGCTCCAAGATGCGGCCCAGGCCTGGAAGGACATCGTCGCGAACCTGCCCGGGGTTCATGGAATGTCGCCCAGTGGGCCGGAAGCCGCAAGACGTAGGTCACACGGTAAGATCGTGCTTCGTGTGGCCTAGACATCTGCAACGAGTGACACAGCTCTTGGGTTACGGCTGAGCGAATTGCAAGCAAGGCGAAGGGCAGTACTAGGAATATGTAATTTCATCCAGCTCGTTCCAATTGCTACTTTCACGTTATCGCTCGCCGACAGGCTTAGACGGGCTCGGAATACAACGATTCCGACACGCATTGCCAGATTGATCATGAAGGAGGTCTTGACATGAAATCCGCACAAGTCGATGTAAGGGAATATAGCTATTTCGCCAACAACCAGTGGCGAAGAGCGGCAGACAATAAATTCTTCGAGGTCCACGAGCCGTATAGCGGAGACTTGTTTGCCCGAGTCGCAGCAGGAGCGCGTGCGGATGCTCGTGCCGCCGTGGACGCAGCCGCCAAGGCGTTCCCAGGCTGGGCCGAAAGCACGCCGGCCGAAAGATCTCGTCTCTTTTTGAAGGCATCCGAGATCGTCAGACGCCGTCGCACCGAGATTGCTGAGATCCTCGCTCGCGAAACTGGATCGACTATCTCATTCTCCACGTTCCAGATGGACTTGGTTGCGGCAACTCTGCAGCAGGTCGCAGGGTGGGTGTACCTGCCCAAAGGCGAAGTACTGGAAACAAATCAAGCCCATACACATTCGATCGGTTTGCGACGGCCTTTAGGCGTTTGCGCAAGCTTCACTCCATGGAACGGCGCCAACATTCTGTCTTGGCGTGCCGTCATATCGCCGGTAGCCGCTGGAAACACGGTTGTCGTGAAGCCATCTGAGTTCGCCCCAGTTTCCGCCGGGATCATGCTTGCCGAGGTTGCGGAGGAAGCAGGGTTCCCCCCAGGCGTAATTAACGTCATTACGCATGCACCCGGAGCTGCGGGCCCGATTGCGGACGAGTTCTTCGACCGTCCCGAAGTGCGAATCATCAATCTGATCGGCGGAGTCAAGACCGCTCGCATGTTGGCGGAGCGTGCCGGACGTCTTCTGAAGCGGACTGTGATGGAACTCGGCGGCTTCAATCCGATGATCATCCTCGATGACGTCGATATGGACTACGCGGTCCGCACCGCGACGTTCGGGTCCTTCTTTCATCAAGGCCAGATCTGCCTCAACACGCGTCGAATTATCATCCAGCGCAAGATCTACGAAGAATTCCTTGGCAAGTTTGCGGATCGAACCAGCACTCTGCCTTCTGGCGATCCCCTTGATCCGAAGACCATCATCGGTCCCATCATTACCCGTGACGCGTTAAAGCTGATTGATGATCGCGTGAAGGAAGCGATCGCAAAGGGAGCGAAGGCCCACACCGGCGCGAAGCACGATGGACAAATCTACTATCCCACGATCCTGACCGACGTTCCTCTGGATGCTGCCATCGCCAATGAAGAGACCTTCGGTCCGGTTGTTGTGGTGGAAGCAGTGGACACCCCGGAAGACGCGATTGCTGCAGCAAATCGCACCCTGTATGGCCTCACCTCTTCGATTCTCGCCGGCAATACCTATAAGGCATTCGAGATGGCGCCCAAGGTTCTCGCCGGAATCGTGAATGTAAATTCACCGACCGTCAACGACGAGATTCACGCGCCGATGGGAGGCGTTCGCGACAGCGGCTGGGGCCGCACGGGCCCCCGCAGCCTGGATGACTTCAGCGACGTGATTTGGATCAATTCGCATAGCGGTCAGCGCCAGTATCCGTTCTGACTTTCAAGGCGGCCACTGGACAACAAAGTTCAGGCTTTAGGAGATTCAAAGTGCCCAACCTAGCGAATGAAGAAAAGCGATATGACTACATCGTGGTGGGAGCGGGCGCGGCCGGTTCAGTTCTTGCCGCGGAATTGTCCGCCTCCGGCGCGCAAGTCCTCGTCGTCGAGTCGGGAGGACCCGACGACGCGCCGACCATCATGAACCCGAGCATCTGGTTTTACAATGTTGGCGGCCCTCTTGATTACCACCTGCCCATCACCCCACTGCCTCAATTGAACAACCGTAAATTCAACATGGCCCTTGGTCATGTGCTTGGCGGCGGCAGCAGCATCAATGCCATGGTGTGGACGCGGGGCATGCAACGGGATTATGACGCCTGGGCGAAGAACGGAGCAAAGGGCTGGGCTTTTGATGACGTTCTTCCGGTTTACAAAAGCCAGGAAGATTGGGAGGGCGGTGCGAATGAATGGCGAGGTTCAGGTGGCCCAATACACATCCGCCGGCCAAAAGCTCCTCACCCGATCGCGCCAGCCTTCATTGAAGCGGCGCGAGAGATGGGCATGCCCATTCTCGATGATCTGAACGGACCCATGCGCCCTGGCGCCGGCTACATCAACATGAACATCGCCGCGGATGGGATGCGCGTGAGCGCCGTTCGCGCTTTCCTGCGACCGGCCTTGTCGAGGCCGAACCTCACTCTGCTGCTCAACACCAACGTGGTGAAACTGAACTTCAAAGGTACTCGTTGCGTGGGCGTCAAGATAATGACAGGCGGCGCAGAAAAAGATCTAGCAGCCGATAAGGAAGTGATCCTTGCAGCGGGCACCATCCATAGCCCAAAACTTCTGATGCTCTCAGGACTGGGGGAAGCGAAGATGCTTCGCAGCCTTGGAATCGACCTCGTCGAGAACTTGCCCGGGGTTGGCCAAAACCTGCAGGACCATGTGCTCCTGTCCGGAGTCGTATTCAAGTACAAAGGCACGATGCCGGATCGGCCGGCCGACAGCAACGCAGTCGAAGCAGAGGCTTACTTGTCGAGCAGTCCTTCGGGTGACACAGACATTGGTCTTGTGCCTCATCAACTACCAGTAGTTACGCCCGAAGTAGCCTCGCGGTTTGGAACTCCTCCACCAGACTCATTCACAATCGCGCCGGCTCTTGTGCAGCCGACGAGTAGAGGCTCAGTCCGTCTGGACAGCAATAACTTTGAGGATGCCGCCGTGATCGATGGCAACTACCTGGGCACGGACCATGATTTTGCGGCGATCGTGCGCGCGATCGAAGCCGCACGTGAACTCGGAAACCAGAATGCCTTTGACGGTTTGCGCGAGAGTGAGCTCATTCCCGGACCAAGGGCGAGTGCTGAAGAGATCCGAGAACTTGCCAAACTTGGCTCGGCAAGTTTTGGGCATGCAGTTGGTACGTGCAAAATTGGCGTGGACGAGCTCGCGGTTGTCGACCCAGAGCTTCGCGTGCACGGCATTTTGGGTTTACGCGTGGCGGACGCCTCCGTGATGCCACGGATCATCACCGGGCCGGGGACAAACGCGTCGGCCTACATGATCGGGGGCCGTGCCGCCAAGCTGATTCTCGCCGACTGATCCTCCTTATGACCACCGTTCCTAAAGATTCATCGTTGACCATCGACACTCACCACCACATACTGCCCGACTTTTTCTGGCAGGAGACGGAGAACGTGCACGCTCCCATCGGAGGACTTGCGCCGCTTCGCTGGTCTAGGGAAGCAGACATCTCGTTCATGGATGACGCCGGCATCGACGTTGCTGTGGTCTCTCTGAGCACGCCCGGCGTACACACGGGGGATAGCGCCAAAGCGCGGGCTTTGGCGCGCCGGTGCAACGAATTCTCGGCCGAACTCGTTCATGCAAGACCAGACGGGTTTGGTGGTTTCGCCTGCCTCCCCCTACCGGATGTCGATGCCTCGCTGGAGGAGCTCCGCTACGCACTCGAGATCCTCCGGCTCGATGGCTTTGTTCTTTTCACGAATTCCAACGGCGTATACCTCGGAGACCCTGCGTTGGAACCGGTCTTCGAAGAACTTGATCGGCGGAAGTCCGTCGTCTATGTGCATCCCAATCCTTCACCGGACGCGGTCGCCCACTCGCTAGGGCTGCCCGATAATCTGCTTGACTTCCCAACAGACACCAATCGCGCTGTTGCTCAGATGCACTACACGAACAGGTTTGCACGCACGCCAAACGTGAAGTACATCTTCTCCCACGCCGGAGGCTCGATACCCTACCTTGCCGCGCGTTTCGCGATCATCGATGAGATGGGGTTCATCGCGGGTGGAGAGCAGAGAGGCCCCGCTGCCGACATGTTCCGTCGGATTTATTGGGACACGGCTCTTGCTGCAAGCGATCCTGTGCTCCGCATGCTGCGTGACATAGCGGGTATCAACCAGGTTTTGTATGGAACAGATTTTCCGTATCTGCGCCGGGACCTGGCTATAAGCTCCAAGCAACGCATTTTGCAGAGCTCTGAGTTGAATGACTCGGAAAAACACGCCATTCTCGGAGGCAATGCGTCCGGCTTGTTTCCGCGTCTATCCCGTCCTTCGCGAAATTTCGTTCGGGAGGAAAGTAAAAATGCAACCTAACATCCTCAAGGACCCCGCGGCAAAGACCCCCTGGTTGCTTACACATCCTCTGGACGGAGAAGATTCGGTCGCGGTGGCCGCTTTGCGGTCGTTTGTCGCACCCATGAAAGGCAAGGTCGAAGGAACCGCTGGCCGCGCTCCATTCAACGACATCATGGAACGAGTCGCGGTCGCGAAAGGTGTGAACTTCGAAGCCGCTAAGGTCGGAGGGATAGCTGGCTGGTGGGCCAAGCCGGCAAAAGCCCGAAAGGGGGCCGCGATCCTTCACGTGCATGGCGGCTGGTTCAACTGGGGAACGGCCCAAGCATATCGGAACTTCGCCGGACACATCGCTGCGAGCGCCGGCGCCGATGCTTTTATACCTGATTATCGGCTCGCTCCCGAGCATCCGTTTCCTGCTGCCGTTCGTGACCTCGAAGCATGCTATCGCGGACTGGTTGACAAGAGAACAAACAATATTGCCCTTACCGGCGACTCGGCTGGAGGCGGTCTGGCTTTGGTGCTCCTGTCAATTACCTCAGCAGGAGCCTCTCAGGGTAGCGTTGCTCCCGCGGGTGCGGTCGTATTCTCTCCGATAACTGACCTTGCGCTTACGAGCGAGAGCTATAGCACGCGGCCGGAAGCGGAGCTGTACTCTACCAAGGCGCAAGCCGCCGGGCTTATCCGCTCTTATCTGGGTGAGACCGACTCGAAAAACCCGCTGGCCTCGCCTCTCTATGGCGATCTAAGCGGCTTACCTCCAATCCGCGTTCACGTCGGAGACGACGAAGTGCTGCTCGACGACTCCCGCCGTTATGTAGAGCGCGCGGTCGCAGCCGGAGCCGACGCCCAGCTTGACATATGGATGGGCATGCCGCACGGGTTCGTTATCAATGTCGGCGGATTCAAGGCCGCTGCACAGGCGCTCAATACAAGCGGAGCATTTCTAAGCGAGCGGCTGGGGAAGACGCCTCAATAGGGGCAAGTCCGGGAGAAGCACCATGTCGAACAGGCTTTCAAGGAAAGTTTACATCATCACGGGCACTGGCGGGAAGATGGGCCGTGAAGCCGCCTTAACCTTTGCTCGAGAGGGTGCGCTGAAGCAATCGGAGATTCGATCGATCTCGATGACTCTGATTTCCGCGTTGGCTTTGATCGCGGCGGTCGGCTGCAGCAGCGGCAGCGCTAAATCCGCGCCCGCCACGCCTCCAGCCCCGCTGGTAACGGCCGCTCTTGCGAAGTCGCAGGATGTCCCGCGATATCTGGATGAAGTCGGGCGCAACGCGGCGTTTGAGACGGTGACGGTGACGCCGCAGGTCGGCGGGCGAATCATCGAGCGGCACTTCAAAGACGGCGACAATTTGAAGCCGGGGTCCTCATACGAGGGTTCGCGCCGCCAATTGTCGTAACGCAAGATCTCCGATCTCGATCAAGAGCATGAGCATATCCACGAAGGAAGAAATCGCAGCCACTTCGGTTGGCAAAGAGCGCTCCAGTTCGATGCAAGGGCCCGCCTTGATTATGGTAGGCGGTTTAGCGCCGGGTGTACTTGGTAATGATCAACGGTTTCGCAGGCCCGCGCGTCGCGGCAATCGCTGCAATCAGAGTGAAGGATGTTGGAGTAATTTGGGAGAAAGAGTCCTGGAACTTTGTCTGTTTTCCTGCAACCACCTCTTCATAGTCATTTACGAATGTCTCTCCCTCCCAATGTGCAGTGCCCCGTAGCTCGCAGGCGTGTTTTATGTCGTTGGCGCAGGTGAAGACGCGATAGGCCTTTGCGTCTTTGTCCCACCAAATGATCGCCAGAAAATCCAGTCTTCCTGCGGAACCATCGGAGTGATAATTCTCAATCAACGTTGTGCCACCGGTACCGAGGCTTACTCGTGCAGTTCCCTTGCGAGCGCCACCATTAGGGAAGTAGTCGCTTCGTTCAAAGGTTTCGACGACTTTCCACTCACCGCCAAAGGTTTTCACAAGTCTCTCAATCTCCGGACTAGAATCAGACTCGACAGATGTCATAGCTTTTTCCGCTTGCTCCCGCAAAGCGAAAGTCAAGAGGCTCAAGACAGTGATCAGGCAGCAAACTAGCAATAAAAAGAAACGATTCATGGCAACTCCAAAGCCGAACATGAAAGTTAGTCAGCTGAAGTCGTCTGGAGTGAATCCACCAACCGCCGCCGCGCTCAGCTTTCTGCACACATGAAGGGAACCGGACCCCTTCGCGGAGGCAGAAGTCGCGGCTAAACGCGGTAGAATCTTAGCTGACTACAAGCTGAATTGTGATCTCCATTGTATATTTCACGCGCGTGTTGCCTTCCAACCTAGCAGATGAGCTTGGGCGGCAAGGTATCAAATGCTATGAGGCTTTGGCGATCTCAGAAGTGTTTTCTCTGTGTGAGCAGCCGGAAATAAATCTCGTGGTGATTGACCCGAGCGTAGATGATGAGCGGGCCAAAGCTGTCCAGCAGCGATTCTCAACATTGCGGTTGTATGACGGAGCGACCATAGAAGATACGATGTGGGAGCTTACGAATTTGCTGGGACAGGCTCCAGCCATCCAATAGAGCCGCCAGACGCGCGATGTTTGAGCCCACGCAGGTTTCCTAACAGAATGTGCTGTTACTCGAAAAGCGCGGGCTGCGCAAGCGTATCTTCGGATTCGCGCGGTTCGCGAAAGTTGCTCAAGCCAACGCCGACGAGTCGAAAGCGTTGCTGTGGGCCGAGGTCCACTCGCTCCCGCAGCCACAAGGCGATGTTGGTCACGTCCTCGCAAGAAGAGGGAGGAGCGGCGGGCGTGTGGCTACGCGTAAGAATGGCGAACTCGCTTGTCTTCAGTTTGAGAACTACAGTGCATGCAATTCGCGATTCCTTTCGCGAAGCAGACCAAATCTTGTCTGCAAGACGGCGTATCATCGGCTCCGTTTCTGCCAACGGTACGTCGTGTTCAAACGTATCCTCGGCGGACATGGACTGCACTGGTCGGTCTGGGACGACTTCGCTATTGTCGACACCCCGGGCAAGTTCGTAGAGGCGACGGCCATGGCGGCCGAAGTGGCCTTCCAGCGTCGGTAAATCCAGACCTCGCAAGTCATTCACCGTCCGTATTCCAAATTTTTCAAGCTTTTCTCCTGTCACTTTCCCTACACCCGGTAGACGTCCAACCGGCAGCGGCAATAGAAATGTATCAACGTCGCCAGGCTGGATCACGAAAAGCCCATCCGGTTTGCGCCAGTCAGAAGCAATTTTTGCCAGAAATTTGTTCGGCGCGACGCCAGCTGAGGCTGTTAGGTTCAATTCCTGGCGGATTTGCCCGCGAATTGTGGATGCCACGCGTGTAGCCGTCGGCAAGCCAGTTTTGTTCTCGGTAACGTCGAGGTAGGCTTCGTCGAGCGACAGCGGTTCCACCAGATCCGTGTGCCTTTTGAAGATGGCGCGCACCATACGCGAAACGTCCCTATAGCGCGTGAAATCTGGGGCGATGAAGATTGCATCGGGGCACAACCGTTCCGCGCGAATAGCGGGCATCGCCGAGCGTACGCCGAACTGCCGCGCCTCATAGGAAGCAGCGCAGACTACGGAACGGTTGCCTCGCCAAGCAACAATTACAGGCTTGCCGCGCAGCTGCGGATCATCGCGTTGCTCGACCCCAGCATAGAACGCGTCCATATCGATATGAACGATTTTGCGGACCGTCATTTCAGCAATAATATTATTCCGTTCTCAGGCCTGGTACGAGCTGGATTTGCCATATATCACGAACGCCTAGTGGAAATCACGCGATCGAGTCTCAATCCTCGAAAACTCGAGCGGAAATACTTCTATAGCAAGTATGGACATGACATACGCGCCCCGCTCCTTTGCATTTTCTACTTTTTGCAGTTTTCCATGTACCCGTAGGAACTTGCTGTTCTTCACAATCATCCGATATTGCTCATAGATGTCAGGCTTCAACACAACATCGCAAAAACCTGTTTCGTCGTGCAAAGTCAGAAAGACCACTCCGCCCGCTGTTCCGGGTCTCTGCTTCACAGTTACCTCACCGGCGGTTCGCACATATCCTCCAGGAACACTGTTCTTGACTTGGCGAAGGGTCGATAGGTTCATTCGGTTCAAATCCTGTCGCCTGTAGGCTAGGGCGTGTCTGCCGATGGTAAAGCCGGAGATGTGGTGATCTGTGATAAGCCGTTCCATATCGCTCATGCGCGCGAGCGCGGATGTGGAGTCGTAATCTGGAATCTCATCGAGCAATGGCCCGACCGAGCGCCCGAATTTGGCGACTTGCCACAGAGCATCTCTTCGATGCAGCTGCTCTGTGCGCTTTAATGGATTCAAAGCCCCACAAGCTGCAAGGTTCTGCAATTCGTCCTTACGTAGTTCGGGCACCCTTCGCGTCAGCTCGGCGATATTCTCGAACGGAGAAATTCCCCTTGCTCCAACAATTGCTTTGGCTGCTGCTTCTCTCAAACTCCGCACATACCTGAAGCCGATGCGCAGAATGATCTCCTCCTTGTGTCGCTCAAGTGTGCAATCCCAGTCGGAACGGAGGATATCAATTGGTTTTACCTTTAACCCGTGACTTTGCGCGTCTTTAATAAGGACACTCGGGGAATAAAATCCCATTGGTTGCGAATTCAAGAGTCCCGCAGTGAATGCCGCCAGATAATGACACTTCAAATACCCGCTGGCGTAGGCGATAAGCGCAAAGCTGCAGGCATGGCTTTCAGGAAACGCATAGCCTAGAAAGCTCTCGATGCACTGGACAATTCTTTCTTGGGCTTCAAGATCGATGTTGTTCCTGCTCATGCCTTCTCGTGCTCGTTTGAGAATCGGATCCATCAATTCCCGAGAGCGCTTATGGGTCATTGCTCGCCTGGCCTGCTCGGCTTCAGCAGCCGTAAAGCCAGCAACAAGCATGAGCACCCTGAGCGCCTGTTCCTGGAAGAGAATTACCCCGTAAGTGCGTTTAAGCGCGTCTTCGAGAATGGGATGTGGATAAGTAACGGGCTCAAGCTCTTGTCTGCGTTTGATGAGCGGGTTGATCATGTCGCCTTGGATCGGACCAGGGCGAATCGATCCGGTGCTGATCACAATATCGTAGAAGGTTTTGGGGAACAGTCGAGGAAGAAAGGAGAGCTGTGCTCGACTCTCAAGCTGAAAGATGCCAATGGCATCGGCCCGTTGCAAAGCTGAGTAGACTAGCGGATCGTCCTGCGGGAGGTGAGCGATATCTACATTCTCGTTGTAGAAGGCGGGAATGAGCTCCAGCATATTCTTCATCGCCTTGAGCATTCCCAGAGCTAACAGATCAATTTTTATTAGTCCCAGCGCAGCACAGTCATCTTTATCCCACTGCGCTACTGCTCGATTGGGCATGGATGCTGGTTCGAGAGGTACAACGGAGTCTAATTGCCCCTGACATACGATCATTCCTCCGCTGTGTTGGCCGAGGTGTCTGGGGAAATCCATTACGTTCCAACAAAGGTATACATACTTGCCAATCAGCGGATGAGAAATGTCGAGGCCCGCGTCCCGGAAAGATTTTTCGAGAGTGTCGTTGGGGTCTTTCCATTCGAAGTTCGAGAATACGGTGCTCAGGCGATCTACCATCTCCTGAGAAATGCCGAGTACCTTGCCCATTTCACGCGACGCTGATTTGTGCCGGTAGGTGATTACGTTGGCAGTCATTGCCGCGCCATTTGGGCTGTACCGCTCATAGACATACTGAATGACGCGTTCGCGATCCGACCCACTCGGCAAGTCGAGGTCGATGTCGGGCCATTCGCCACGTGCTTCGCTTAGAAATCGTGCGAAGAGCAGGTTCATCCCGATCGGGTCAACTGCTGTGATACCCAGGCTGTAGCAGACCGCACTGTTCGCGGCCGACCCTCTGCCTTGGACAAAGATCTTGTGCTCGCGGCAAAAACGAACGATGTCCCAAACGACCAAAAAATATCCGGACAAGTCCAATTTCTCAATCAGCGATAGTTCTTGTTCGAGCTGTGCTAAGACTTTTGGCGTGAGATCGCCATATCGCTGCTTTGCGCCCGCCATTGTGAGGCGTCGCAGGAGAGCCGGCATTGTGTCCCCATCCGATACGGGATATTTAGGGAACTCGTAGCCTAACTTCTCAAGGGTGAATTGAAGGCGATTTGAAAGCTCTACTGTGTTCTGGATCGCGTCAGGCAGATCATAGAAAATCTGCTCCATCTCTGCGCAACTGCGCAGGTACCGCTCTGAATTGGGGCTGAGGAGTTTCCCGGCAGTGTCTAGCCGGCGTTTATAGCGCAAGCAGCTGAAGACGTCGGCTATAGCTCGTTGTTCGGGCCGCGCGTAGCACACGCCATTGGTGGCAAGTATCGGAAGTCTTAACCTGCTTGCAATTTCGAGGGCAACGCGGTTTCGATATTCCTCTTCACGATCATAATGTCTTTGCAACTCGACATAGACGTTGTTTTGCCCGAAAATGCTGACAAGTTTTGCGATCTCTGATTGCGCCTCTTCTTTTCCGCCACGTCGTAGCGCGGCCTCTAACGGTCCTTCATTGCCTCCGGTCAGGCAAATCAGGCCATCCGAATGCTCCCGGATTTCTTCCGGCGTACTGAATCCTTCGCCTTTGTTCTTCTCTCGTGCTTTGTATTGCGTGATTAAGCGGCAGAGGTTCTGATATCCAACTTGGTTCTCGGCAAGCAGTGGATAGCGAATGTCTCGGGCAACGCCCTTTAAAAAGGAGTTGGCTAAGGTGACTTCTGCACCGACATGCGCCTTGATTCCAGCATCTTTGGCGGCAAGATGCATTCGCGCCGAGCCGTAAACGCCGTCACGATCAAGAAGGCCGAGTGCAGGCATCTGAACTTCTGCACACCGTTGCGCAAGTTGTTCAGGGAGGGCGGCGCCCTCAAGGAAGCTGAATGCTGACCGTGCGTGCAGCTCGATGTACATCAGTCATAGCTGCCTTCGAGAAAGCATTGGTTTGTGAACAGATCAATGAAAATGCGGTAGTACCCAATGGTTCCATCTGGAAATTGAAGTTCCACGTCCCACTCTTTGCGACTCCATTCCCCATCAGTCCACCACTGGCCACTCGAAAGCCACGGGGGCGAATGATTGATCACTAATCCGTTTCTGCCGTCAAAAGACAGTTGGAGGGGAACATCAGAACGCACACGGATACTGGCTTTCTTGGGAGGCTCGAATAACCGCAATGCCACCGTAAGCGATTTAGAGCGGCTGGACGGTTTGGAATCGGAAACTGTCAGCGGCTCAAACTTCGCCATTACGAAAGCCCGTGGGCGATGCGAGTCCAGCAGTTCAGGAGAACCTACGTGGTCTTCACCGACAAGATTAGCAAGTCTGGCGATAGTCAACTCCAGTTTGTCCGGATCAGGCTCCTGTCGAGCAAACAGTCCGTGTTGCATATGGCGTGGCCGCACTGCATGAGCTCGGAGCAAGACGCTCCTCACAGGTGCGCTCGGCGGATGAGACTGCAGATCCAGTTGAACAAGACGTAATAGGAGCTTGTTGTCGATGGTTGGATTGGGCAATTTGATAGTTCGACGGTGAATGAGCTGGTCATCGGAGATTTCCTCGCCGGCGACTCGTGGCGGATCCAAGTCCAGCCTGAAATCCACTTCGTTAGTTGAGAGGGCGTGTTCTTCGAGGTTCGCACAGATGCGTTCAAGTAAACTCGCTATTACGAATGACAATGAATCGAGCAGATCAATGGAGTACTCCAACTGTGCGCGCTCTGCAAATTCCGGTTCATGATTATCTGGAACGAATGGATTCACCTGCTGGCCGCGAGCAAGTTTCTGTTGAAGAACTCCCTCCTGTCCCAACCGCTGCGACAGGGCGACAGCATCCAAAGCTGCAAGTTCTCCCAGGGTTGTTATGCCCCACAGCTTCATCGTTTCGAGCAATTTGGCAGTTGGGTCGAGCAGAGTAAGAGGCAAGGACGCAATCTGCTTTGCATGCGTAACCAGGGTCACACCGTGACAACCCCGCGCTGCAATCGTTGCGCTATCAGGATTCGACGCCACGGCAACGTTGACGTAGAGACGTTCCTGAAGCAGAGAAGCGCGAATGTTAGTACCAATCTGTTCAGGAGAGCCAAATAGCCTTCCGAGTCCTTCGATATCCAGTATGACCAGGTCCTCGGCCTTATCCTGCACCCGCGGAGAAAAGGTATATGCACAAGCGAGTAAGGATGCATGCACCGATTGTTCGAGTTCATGCGACCTCAAGATCACATGGACGCCCGCCATTTCCGCCTGCGCCTTCATTAGGCCGATTTCAACGCCAGCTTTGCGGGCCTTTTCATTTGCCGCTACGACCTTGATTACTGGAGGATTGCCGTCGACGAGGGCAACTGCCTGGTTTCGCGTCTCTGGCCTTGCGGCGAACAGTGCTTGAAGACTGAAATTAGGCACGAAAATGCTTGCAAACAACATGGAAACTCACATCTAGCCTGCCCAAGCCGTGGCGATGCGAAACGCCGCAGTCGCTTGCCCAGGGGGCTTGCGTTGAAATGTATCGATGCGTGAGCGAGTCACATCGGCGGCAAAATTTGTGCCGGTGAGCAATTTCGGATTCTGTGGCTGGCAAAGGGTTGGAACCCACTCTGAATTGCTCATGTGCAATGTCACAACCAGCGACGCACAGGACTTCGCAAACGGCTCTTGCTCAATGACAACGAAGGCGGCGGATGTTGATTCAACGGCTCGCCTGAAGCGATACCATGAAGCTAGAGGAACCTTCCGCGCTAGGCGGCGTTCAATGTCTCCGAGGTCGAGGACAATCATTCCGAATCCTCCGGCGCTGATGATCATGTCAGCGGCTTTCAACGCCTTGTCCACAGCGGTAAGTTTCGGATGTGGCGCCGCGCACTTAACCCACAGCAGTCTTTTGAGATTCACCCCATTTGCTGCGGCCGAGAGGGGATCAAATGCATTGCTGGCATCGATTAAGGCACAGCAATCGCCCTGTTCGGTGACTTCTCTCATTAAAGACAGAAGCAGAGTCGTCCGACCCGAGGAAGCAGGCCCGCAGATTTCACTGAGACAGCCTTGCGGAATGCCCACAGATCTTCGGTCTAACTCCGGGATGCCGATTGAAATAGTCTCAGGCGCAAACACCGGCCGAACCGTGAGGGCGCCAGGTATGCGGTTCGCCAGAGTAGATTCGATTTGTGCTCGTAGAAGGGATGCAGAACTCACAAGAATTCCCGTTGCAAGGCCACGGTAAATATTCGCCTTTTATTCGCCTAGTGGAATATGATTCTTAATGCCCGGTGCCCGGTTGTCAAGGACCCCAAGCCATAGCGTTCAAAGGGCTTCGGCACCACAATGTGTGGATAGCGAATCTAAAGGAAGATGACCAGCGAATCTCGAATTCTGATTGGAACGCAACTGATTTCGGGCTTTTCTTGTCCCGACTGGCATTGCACGGTGTATCCGGAGGACCTTAAGAGGACGTTCGGCAGTCTGGCCCGGGGGACCAAAAGAACGCTTTGGCGCAATTTAGCCAGCAGAGCCGTGTGCGGGGTGCAGCGATGCTAGCTTGTTAGTCTTGCGGGTGTAAGTCCCGCCAGTGGAAATTACCCAGTTGCCACTGTAGTCATATCCGGCGGCGGAGCAACCAATCCGTCGGAAGCCCGGAAGTAAAAGTCCCCGTAGGCTCGGCGAACAGTCCGGGTCCGATCCGCCAGGGGGACAAGCAACTCGACAGGTCGTAACGCAAGTGAACCGTAGTCAAGCTCCGAAATGGCTCCTCACTGGAAGCGGATGGTGGGATTACTTGGAAGGGCCGAATCTTTCCCGCATGGATGAAGGCCAGAGTCGACGGTGAAGAATTGGGTGCGAGCAGCCGGCGAACTTCCCGGAGTCTAAGAGGGCGACATGCCGAGACAGAAGAACAAGCGAAAGCACGGAACCACTGGTGGGTCGCCTAGGCGCACCTGCACAGCGAGGGCATCGGGTATAAGCCGCTCAGTGGTGAAAGCCTGATGTGCCCGCCAGTGGGGCGGATGAGGCCGAGTAAGCGTAGATGGACTGGGACACCATAACCCAGACCGGAGCGAGGGCCTCTGGGGCAGAGGAGCTGGACTCCTCGCATGGCGGTGCAACCTTAATGTCATCCTTCCCGACACAGCTTCGGGATTCAAGGAGCACGACATAGGATGCACGAAGGGCACACGCAAAGCGATTCGCCAGACCGGGCATGCCAGGTGCAGGCTTAACTGGAACAGCGTGAGCTAAGGCGGTGTCTGAAAAGCCAGCCTTGCAGCCGTACTGGGGAAAACCCGCCGTACGGAATGATAGGGGGGACGATGGAAACGTCGGCATCATTCGAAGCCCGGTCCGCGCCATCGCCCCACCCGACAGGGGAAGGAGCCGTCATTGATAGCGAGCGGCGCGGCTACAGTGCCTTCGCCTTGCCGGTTTTGGGGGCGTGCGGGCAAAGAGACAGGAAGCACCCGGATCGCAACGGAACAATGGGCTTACTGCCGGGTTATGTCACGCATTCGAGAAAGCGGCGGACAAGCCTGAAGGCTGGTTCGTAGCACGCGATAGCGTCCTTTGTTGGGATCAGTTCGCCGTGAAAAAGCGTACAGCGCATCTGGTAGACAATCTCGACGACACCTGCGAACAAGGCGTCCTTGCCACATTTGAAGGCGTATGCACCGCACTTGATTTCCCGGGTGTTGGGGTCGAGGTCCTGATAAGTCGTGAGATCGCCAATCCATAAAGGAGCGGCTTGCTCGTAGAGCTGACGTAAGAAGGACTGAAGGTTCGGCGTAAGTTTGCCGTAGTCTGGCAGCGCTTGCACCTGCATGAAGTCGTAAGTTGGTTGGGTGTGCTGCAAAACAACTGTGCCAGTCTTGCCCTTCACTTCGATTGTCATCTGACGATTCGCCGCGCGCTGCACCTGAAACGAATAGCCATATGACTTGTCGGTCTTTGTCGTCGGCGGATTGTCACGCAAGAACACAGACCGTAGGCTAATGCGCGTCTTATCAGTGCCCTTTCCGGAATGGATTTCATAGCCCTCAAGGCGATTATGAAGCAGGCCGATTTCGGCACGGAACTGTTCCGCTTCCTCGCTAGCAGCTTCCAGCATTGGGCGAAGCTTGCTCAGAACGGGGTTCCCCTGCCATTTGATCTCGTGGACGATTTTCCTGTCTTGCGTTTCATTGTAGGCACTGCGATACCAAGCATTGAACGCGAGCCAGGACTTCAAAAATTGACCGAGGTAGTCAATGTCCGACATGCGCAGCCAAGCATCGCGGTTCTCGATGAAGATGTTAGGCATGGGTTACGGTTTTTCCTCGGAAAGGTAATCGAGCGCCGTTTTTTCATCATGCTCAACGGCGATCTCGACCGCCCTCTTAACGTTGTGGAGAATTTTCTCGGCGTCTTGCCGATTGCGCCTTGCTTCGTGAACGAGCTGCTTGGTGGTCTTCGCGATTTCAGACATGACGGGTGCAGCCAACTTGGGAACGTCAATTTTCCGGACGTTTGCGAGCCCGAGAAACGGATTGATTCCCCCCGTCGCCAATTGCTCAACCAGGAGCCTCCCAAAAAGGCTGTTCAGGAATGCCAGCACGAACCACACCGGCATTTCGGTGTCGAGACGGAGGAGGGCAACATCCTGATTGATGTTGACGTGCCGCGGAACTCCTTCCGCAAGGGCAGCATTGCCGACTCTTCCCTTGATGGTCAGCAGGATATCGCCTTCCCGCAGAGCCGTGCGTGCGAGCTCGGTCCTGTGATGGTCAATGAGAATTCGTTTTTCACTTCGATAGTGCACTTCGAAATTCGATACATGTTCCGCGCAAAGAAATGGAACATCGCCAACGCGCAAGTCGTGGCGGAGCGGAGTATGACCGTTTGTCAGGGTTGTTAACATGGTCCCGAGAGGCACAAAATCCGAAGCCCCAGCTGCGCTCAATCGCTTTTTGACCGCGTAATACTTTTCGCGATAGTGCTCCGCGTCAATCCGCTTGTTCCGAAAAACCTCCGAAAGGGGTCTTGTGCAAGATAATGTCTCGGCTGGTGTCCATTCCCGCAAGCCAAGCACTTCAACAAAGACTTCTTCAGCACGGTGCCGCTGTTTTTCCGCCTCTACCAGTAAGTGGTGAGCAGATTCAACTTTTGAATGAACCAATTTTTGGAAGCGCTCTTCGAAAAGGGGAATAGGCAGCTGCTTTGCATCCGGTAGCGACAAGTGCAACTGGACATTCCCTTGGAACTGCCGCTGCATCAAGGCCAGACCGTATGTCGTATTGAGAAATGTTACGACGTACCCTGAATACAGCTTCCGCTGCCATGATTGAGCCAGCCGAATGGCGATGGTGTCCTGGCTGACATTGCACATCTTGAGATTGACGAAGGCGGCGGCAGGATAAGCGGTTTTTGACAAAATGATATCGCCATATGTAAGGCCAGTCTTGTGCTCCTCTTCGTGCTTGGACTCGGTGATGTAGGCGAGGTTGCTATCGTCAATGAGGCCGCCGGCTAAATCACCAATGCGAACGAAAGGCACGCCGTGCGGGACGTAGGTGTCTGCCTTGATATCGAAGATACCCTTGCGAAAAGTGGAGCAGGCGTCTCCAAGCCGGATGTGCGGCATAGCTTCAATCCGCCGCTGGGTAGATACGGCTAGCTTGCTAAAGAAACCATCGTCGATCCGGAATTTTTGATTTTCCGTCCTAACTTCGCGATAACTGAGAACTGCAATGTCTAATCGCTCCAGAAGCGAGTCATATTGAACAGCGTTGAAGTGGCTCATCGGCTGAAGCTTAACCTTTCCTTTTTCGCAAACCGTGTGAAAGCTTCGGCTATCCCGTCTTCGGTCAACCCGTCGTGATTGAAGAGGTCGTGTTGGACAACCCAATGGCCGTGGTTATCGCGCAAAAGTGCGCCATTTTTCCGGGCGATTATCTTGTCACCGCTAGTGTCCTTGGATTCAAGGCGCTGTGTTGCAAAAAAGATGTTGTAGTCGTCGGTCTTAGGACACAGGGGGCCGGCCCCTGCGTCGTCGTTCCACTTCTGGACAAAGAGAACGCTTGTCTTCGTTCCGGTGTGCGGCTTGAAGGTGTTGGGATGAAGGCCAACGACTGCTAGGATTCTGCAACGCCCTGCCACAAGTTCCCGCACCCGCTGGTCGCTGGCGTTGTTGAACCGCCCCTGCGGAAGAACGATGGCCATGCGTCCTCCGGGTCTTAGAAAATCGAGATTTCTTTCAATGAATAGCAAATCGCGGCCGACAGCATTCTCGATCTTGCCCTGGGAACCGTCCTTGTTCGCTTTGTGCGCCAATTCATAAGGCGCAAGCATGTCGGTTTGCTTGATATCGCCTGCAAAGGGCGGATTCGCCATAAGAACGTCGAATTCAAAGCCGCGATAGCTGTTTCTCATCGCCATCAATTTGCGCAGCTTCTTCCATCCTTGGTTGTAGGTGTCGAGCCAGTCCTGCTGCTTCGTCGTCTCGTCCCATTTCGTATAGTCGAGCGTATTGAGGTGAAGGACGTTGGTCTGGCCATCACCCGCGATGAGATTTAAGCAGCGGGCGACTCGCACGCTTTTTTCGTCAAAGTCGATGGCAAAGACCTTGTTTTGCACGTAGTCGTAGCAGCGCTCAGGCTTTTCCTCCATCGTAAACAGGTGCGAGATCGGCAAACCCTCGTCCTTCAGAATGTTTTTCCACACATGAAAAATGGAATGGACGGTAAACCCTGCGGAACCGCATGCCGTGTCGATGAGGTTTTCATCTTCCTTCGGGTCGAGCATTTTAACGCACATATCGATGACCCAGCGGGGCGTGAAATATTGTCCCTTTTCGCCCTTGGCGGATTGATTGACCAAATACTCGAATGCATCATCGACAACATCTAGGTTGGAATTAAAAAGCTTCCATTCTTCGAGTGAACCGATGCATACCTGAAGGTGGTCAGGAGCAAGCTTGATTTTTTCATCCGGAGGGAAGACACCCTCCCATTCAGCCTTTGCCTCGTCGAAAAGTGATTGGATAGATGTCTTCAACTGAGCCGAAGTATTCTGGTTGCGAAACCGCAGATATTTCTGGCCTTTCTTCCCCCGGAAGCATGCTAGCTCGTCATAAAGTTTGGTGAAGATTAGTTTGAAGACTTCCTCAAAAACATCAACACCGGCATTAGCCAAAACTTCATCTTCCATGTCCTCGATAAGCTGCCGGAGTGACCTCGCTTTTATCCCTTCGGCCTCGCGCTCTTTCTCTTTGTCGATCAGCGTTTCCATCGTCCAGGGCTGATTGACGATCTGCTCGATGGTTTGCTGCGACGTGGGGAGATCAGGAATTTCAATGAAATAGTTCGGATTCTTCCGATGCCACGAAATCGCCTGGCTGCCGTCACTCCAGACGGCGAGCGGCGCTCCGGTGGCGTGTGTGTAGGATTTGAGTTGCTCCTTGCCGTCCTTCGCTTTCTCGCGTTTAACCTCAACGATGATGTAAGGCACCGTAGGCCGGTCGGCATCCATCACCACGATGTCGGCGCGCTTGGACGTGTCGCGCCCGAAAGTGATCGGATATTCAATTTGCAATCTTGAAAGGGGATAGCGGTAGTGGGTGGTCAGCCGATGAATCCACAATTGGCGGATAATCTCTTCCGGCTTGGCCTGAACCTCCTTCGCGCGAAGCTGACATTTTAAGTAGGGCTTTCCGTTCTTTTCAACAAACAGTCGTTGCACCGCCTTGATTCCAGCCTCACCGAAAAGAACCGTAGACCGCTGACTCTCCGAGAGGATCTCGACCACATTCGACATTGTTCTTTTCCGCCTTATTGTTGCTTAGGAACCTGAATACAACGCACTGACCGGGGAAAACAGATTATAGAGTAACGGTAAGTCATAGTAGGTCGAGGTCACGAACCTAAGCATGGGTTGTGGCCGCTTGGGAAATCTTCCGGACATGGATCGTCTTCTCCCGTTTCCTCGTTTGGGCGATGTCATAGGAGGCTTGCATCCGCATGAGTGTGTCCATCTTGACTCCGAAGGCCTTCTCGATGCGAAGCGCCATGTCGCCCGATAGGTCAGCTTTGCCGTTGAGCAGGCTGGACAGGGCAGGGCGCGAAACCTGAAGCGCGGCGGCAGCCGCCGTTACCGAAAGACCCGCAGGCTTGATTATCTCCGTGCGGATGAAATCGCCGGGATGCGGTGGATTCTTCATAGGCATGTTTGTGACTCCTTTTCTAGTGGTAATCTTCCAAGTTCAAATCAACAATTTCTTGCTCCGCCGTGTCGACGCGGAACGTCAGGCGTCGGTTGCGAGTGACGCTCAGGCTCCACGTCCCTTTGCGGTCGCCGGTGAGCGTATGCACTTTCCACGCGGGCAGGGCTCTCAACTCCTCTACATCCTGCATGTCGTCCAGAAAGGCTAGCATCTTGCGAAGCTTGTCCACCGTATCAGGCGGTACGCCTTTCGCAACATCCTCGGTGTAAAGCCTTTTTAGACCCTTATGGACGAAGTTCCGCATTTTCACAGAATCGACTGTATCCCGTTGCTTAACACTTGTCAATAACGCTATCAGAGGAGGGATCGATGGTCGCCGAGATGTCTGATCGTCTGCTGTCCAAGCGTTTAAAGGGGTGGAGGCAGGGTGGGCTCTGCTGTCTGCACATTTCAAACGCGCTCCTTGAGCAGACGGTTACCCATCCCTAATTTAGTCGCCTTCGAGCTAACGAGTTCTTTGACCACCGTGGATCATCCGAAGCTGATCGCAGATTTATCAAAAACCGAACGGGTGCATATTCTCTTAGACTCTCCGCCTAGCAACTACATCAACCCATGCTAATTGGGCCTATGCGTCGTGCTGGGTAAGTCGGGCAGGCGCCCTGACCGTGACCTGGCAAGGATACTTCGCCACGTCGCGCGCCGCCAACTGCCCGGTAGTGCCGGATTGCAGTCGGTCCGCGGAGAAATGGCCGTATCACTACGAAGGCGCTTCCTGCTGGCTGACATCGTTTCCATCGTCTTCCCACTCTGCCCGGCAGGCACGGCATCGCCAGGCCCTGCGATGAAACGGCATCGGCACGCTTATTGCAAGGCTAAGGTAAGCGGCGGGATCTAGTTCCTGGAAATTCACGTCGAGCGAATCCCGCCCATCAGGTTCGACCAGAACCAGTCCAGCCGTATTACGTTGTCATCGGCGAGAAAAGCCTCTATCCCAGCCGAGTCCAAGTCTTCAACTTTCGTCGACAACTTGCTGTAAATTTACCCGGTGTCTCCACCCGGTTTGAGCCCGTCCACTGCGCACTTTCAAGTATTTAGGCGGTCCTTTAGGACCTTGTAGGTTGAATTTACTTGAAAGTTGCGCTCTGAAAATGTTGGCGTCGGTACTGCAGCCCACAAAAACTCCTTTGAGAAGTAGCGCTGAGGCGCCGCATCTTAACCGAGTTGCGAGTAGACTGGTTACATGTCCAATGTCGTTTACGTCTCCAAGGTGCGCATTGAACGAAAAACTGGTCCGTTGCGCATTGCTCACCTGCCAGGCGAGAGCCAGCCGGTTGCGTTCAGCGTTCACAGCTCGATTGCCGAGCACTACAAGATCAATCCCGCGAAACTGAAAGAGTCTCATGCCTCCACTCTCGACTATGTCATTGCCGCTACTGCCGGTTGACTGGTCGGCACATTTGCTGGCGCGCTGGAAGCGCGTCATATCGACGCCAGCAATGGCAAGCTTATAGCAGACGTGACGGGCGAAGTGGAAACCGAGGAGAATGTGCTTGTTATTCGTCGTATCCACGTGGCCATGCAACTCATGGCTCCGAAAGAGTCCGGCGACGTGGTTGAGCGCGCGCACGGGATATACGCCATGCAGTGTCCTCTATATCGCACCTTGCACAACGCTATCCAGCTCACATCTTCCTACACGTTGACCCCGGAGACTGCGGTCTGACCGCGAATCTGGTAAGGTTCGAACAGGTCGCCCAGGCTGTGGAACGCACTTGCGCAGCTAGTCATCATCGACCTTTGAGGGTCATGGTCGCCCATCAGAGGCGACGCCCTGGCGCCGCGCCCGGCTAACGCCGTATATACCTGGTAGTGATCAACGGCTTCACAGGCCCGGGGGCGCAGCAACACCAGGAGTCTGGAAGAATGGTAAATTTGTTGCCAACTTTGTGCTACTTTGCGCTACTTTTTACTACTGAGTTAACACCTCACGGAACCTTGTAAACTGTTACAAACAGTCACTTAAAGTAACATACGGTCATCAATCCTTCACCTTCTTACGAATTCCTAAGTCCGGTGCGTCTGCTTTAAAGGGCACCCTTTCATCTGCGCCGCAAAGTTGTTGAAAGAGCGATAACCGCTCAGACATCGGGAGATTGCACCCTTTACTTCGGCGCCTCCTGCCCTGCGTTAACATTCAAGCTGGAATCCGAGAGATAATTTACGAGCGCGGCCGCTCCGCCAACAACCACCATGAACCATCTCACCCGTGGACTACCGCTGACCAGCTCTCGTGCTGAGCAGGCAGTTCCGACATTGACGCCGGCACAGATCCGTCGGGTTGTGGCACACGGGAACATGCGTGCGATAAAGCTTGGCGAGGTGCTCGTCGAACAGGGAGACAGCGCCGTACCGTTTTTTGTGGTCGTCTCCGGCGAACTGGAGGTTGTGCGTCCCTCGGGTGCGGCTGAGACCCTTGTTGCTGTCCATGTGCCGGGACAGTTCACGGGTGAGGTGGGCATGCTCTCCGGTCGCCGGGCGCTCCTTCGATTGCGTGCCGCCAAGACCGGCGAGGTGATCGAACTGGATCGCCAACGCATGCTGGCTTTAGTGCAGACCGATGCTGAGCTCGGCGAGATTCTAATGCGGGCTTTCATTCTCCGTAGGGTCGAGTTGGTGGCGGCCGGCGTGGGAGATGTTGTGCTCGTCGGCTCAACCCATTCCGCCGGCACGCTTCGGCTCAAGGAGTTCCTGATGCGCAACGGACACCCTTACTCCTATATAGACCTCGAACGCGACCCCGAGGTACAGAGCTTGCTGGATGGTTTCCGTATCGCCGCCAGCGAGATACCCGTGTTGATCTGTCGTGGAGAGGTTGTGCTTCGGAACCCGACGAACCAGCAGGTCGCCGATTGCCTAGGGTTCAACGAGAGCATCGACCAAACGCTGATGCGCGACGTCGTGATCGTCGGCGCCGGTCCCTCGGGACTGGCCGCAGCCGTTTATGGCGCCTCAGAAGGCCTTGATGTTTTGGTGTTGGAGACGAGTTCGCCGGGTGGCCAGGCAGGCTCAAGCTCAAGAATTGAAAATTACTTAGGATTTCCTACCGGTATCTCGGGTCGGGAGCTCGCCGGCCGCGCGTACACGCAGGCGGGGAAGTTCGGGGCGCAGATGCTCGTCGCCAAGGGGAAGCGACTCAACTGCGATCGCAAACCATACGTCGTCGAACTGGAAAATGGCTCTCGAATTCCGGCACGCACTATCGTGATTGCGACCGGGGCGGAATACCGAAGGCCACCACTCGAGAACTTGTCGCGCTTCGAGGGGGCGGGTGTCTATTATGGCGCGACGTTTTTGGAAGCACAGTTGTGTAATGGAGAAGAAGTGATTGTGGTCGGAGGTGGGAATTCAGCTGGGCAGGCGGCCGTGTTTCTGGCGGAGACGACAAAGCGCGTACATCTTCTCGTCAGGTCGGCCGGTTTGGCCGACACCATGTCGCGCTACCTGATTCGGCGAATCGAAGAGACTCCTGCGATAGTGTTGCTGCCACGCACGGAGGTCAACGCCCTAGAAGGAGGCGACCATCTCGAATCCGTTCGTTGGCGAAATAGGGAAACGGGGCAAACTGAGGAGCACGAGATCCGCCATGTGTTCGTCATGACCGGCGCCGTTCCGAACACCGGTTGGCTGGATGGCTGCGTGGCGCTCGACGGTAAGGGCTTTATTAAGACTGGTCCCGTTCTATCGCCAGAAGATCTGACTGCTGCGCACTGGCCTTTAGCCCGTCAGCCGTACTTGCTTGAGACCAGTTTGCCGCACGTTTTCGCGGTGGGAGACGTGCGTGGTGGCAGCATCAAACGTGTTGCGTCCGCCGTGGGCGAAGGATCGATCGCGATCTCATTCGTTCATCAAGTACTCCAGGAATAGGCCAATCCCGGCTGAGAGCGTCTTAGATCAAGCTTCGAAGAATGCTCAGCAAAACCGGGGTCAAATAAGGGTCAAGTAAGTGTGAATCGTGTGTATTCATGCGTCGTCGAACATTGTCATCTGCGCCGCAGAGTTGTTGAAAGAGCGACACGCGCTCAGACTGTTAACCGGAGGGTTGAGGGCTGTAGGTTCGAGTCCTACCTGAGGAGCCGTTCTTTTCCTGCCCTCTCGTTCAAGTCTTGCAGATCAATGATTCCCATCCGTATACCCGGTTGGGCCGGAACTGGTAACGCGACTTCACGGACTGCGTCTTTAGTCATTATTCCGTCTCTGTAGACAGCCCATGGCGCTTTGGACTCTGCCCCTTTCTTCGACCGACGGTTCCAGACCGAGATCAGCCTGCCCGCCTCTCGTGAAAGTGCCTCACGCTTGAGGCCCATCTCGTACCGACGCATATAGGTGTGGATTGGGTTGAGTATGCACTCAATTCCGGAATCGCGGAGGCGTCGAAGAAACCCGAACTCATCCACAATCCCCCTTTTAGACCTCTGAGTCTTGACTATATTTACTTCACCACAAAGGAGCACGATGACTGCCCCAAACTGCCTCTGAGGCAGCCCTTCACTTAATGACTTCTTACTCGCTTTTCGGGCCGAGGTTTTTCCAAAAAGCTGCGAAAAGACGAAGGGCGCCGGGCTGGGCCGATGCCAGACTTCTGTGATTTCCCTGTCTTTCCTGGTCTTGCCGTCTCGTCGTACGACACCCAGGATCACCGTGGAATGATGCGTACCTCTTGGAAAGAAGTCGCTCGGTGACAATTCACCAAACTTGCTGGCGTTGTGACTCCACAGGCTGAACAGAACCGCGTCGGCGCCGTTGTCGCTGGCCGCACGAATGGCTCGTTGGATATGCGGCGCAAAGCCTTTCTCGGGGTCACGAAAACTGCCAGCACCACCGGTGATCTCGCGCTGAAAATCTCGGGCGATAACAGCGACACGTCTCGGTGCAAGGATCGGCCGGACATCGGGAGTTGGTGGGCACGCCGCCTGTGGTTTGGCTTTCCCGTACATTCAGAAGTCTCCTCCTCTGCCCTACAACCGCAGTGCTCCAATCCGAGTTGGTAGTAACGTTGAAAACGCGGCAAATGAATTGTGACCTCCATTGTATATTTCACACGCATGCTGCCTTCCCATCTGGCCGATGATCTGGGTCGGCGAGGCATCAATTGCTATGAGGCCTTGGCTATCTCAGAGGGTTGTTACCTGTGTGAGCAGCCGGAAATAAACCTCGTGGTGATTGACCCGAGCGTGGATGATGAGCGAGCCAAAACAGTGCAGCAGCGATTCTCAACATTGCGGTTGCATGACGGAGCGACCATAGGAGATACGATGTGGGAGCTTACAAATCTGCTGGGACAGGCTCCGGCCATCCAATAGAGCCGCCCGACGCGCGATGTTTGAGCGCACGCAGGTTTCCTAACAGAATGTGCTGTTACTCGAAAAGCGCGGGCTGCACGGGTGTGTCTTCGGATTGGCAAGTCAGGGCTTAGAGGAACGCTTCTGCGCGATTGTTGGAAGGAATTCGACGTAAAGCTGACGAAAAGACGAAAAGAAGAGAGTTTGTTAGAATTACGTGACACGGCAGGGACAGACGCTCTGTGGTTCATGGTATCCATGGTATCCATTAAACGTCAAAATTGATCTTAGTGCGAAATTGGAATTCCACTGGGAACTCTAGCGGGGATGATTTGCTCGCGGCTCCGCGATTGAGCGTCAAGAGCCCCAAGAAACGCCACCAGCGTCTTAATCTCATCCTTCGTAAGTTTGATGTCACTAGCGAGGATGGGCGAAACCGAGTCCGCCTGATTCTTATCGATGGCGTGTGAGCCGTCCGGGTTATAAGTCCCGGTCTTCGCTAAAGGTTCAAGGTGCCTGACCAGTGCATCCATCAATGTGGCAGTCGACCCGTCATGAAAATATGGACCTATTCTCGTCACATTTCGCAGAGGTGAAGTCCGAAAATGATAGTTGTCAAGTGGATTGCCAGTTACTGCCCCCCGCCCTGTGTCGTACACATATTTTCCGTCCTCATAGATTTTATTGAAGATGCCTACGCCATGGTATTTGAAATCGCTAAAAAGAGGTCCGGAGTGGCATGCCGCGCATCGCCCTTTCCCGAAGAAAATAATGGCGCCAACTTTTGCTTCTTTAGAGATAGCTTTCGGATCGCCACCGATATATCGATCCCAAGCTGAATTCGCAGATGCAAACGCCCGCTCTTCAAAGTGAGACAGCGCATTACCTAAGTCAACAATGTTCATTTCTCTCAGGCTCTTCTGTGGAAATGCATCGTGAAACAGGGCGCGGTATTCTAGTTGCCATGGCTCGGGAGTTGAATCTCTTGCAAGAAGACGCTTTAAGATTCGGTCGTGGACGGACTGAATCTTTGCAATCTCCCCATGGTAAGAAGAGCTGACAACCAGATCATTTAGCTTATTCCCATGGGGTGCTGGTAATGCCGAACTTGATCGTTCCCCAAAATAGCCTAACATTTCATCATGAATGGTAATTGGAAATACCGCTTGAACTGCCATCGCGTTATCAAATCCCTTGGGCAGTTCTCTCCCTAAAGGGCTTCGAAATAAGCGTTTAGTTGGATTCACAACTTCAACATGGCCATCCCAGAAGAAAGCGCTCACATCATTGTTGTCCCGATTCCATAAATCGAGTGAGTGCCGAGGATGAATCTGTATGCCTCTCGAGAGTCTACGGTCAGGTCCAAGGCCCTCCCCATTAGTACCAATGGATCGCGGCAATCCATCGCTTAGTCCATATTGAAGGAGGTGACAGGTGGCACACGACACGTCTCTATTACCGCTCAAGACCGGGTCGAAAAACAACGCCTGCCCGAGTTTCCAAATTGGATCTTCCACATATCGTCGAATAGTGATGGGACGAAGGCCGTAGAAGTCTACAACTTTCTGCAGTTTGCGATCTAGAGTGGCCTCATCTGCACTTTTTTGATGATAGAAAGGTAAGGTACCATAGACGCCAGTGTCAACCTCAATCTCCATCAAATTAAGAGATGCACTACTTACTTTTAATTGTTGTAGTCTATATCGCAGTGCCCGATAATCAAGGCAGCTTAATTGGTCAATTTCTATGGTTGTATGAAGGCGGTGACTCAATGCGGTTTCCAGCGGCAACTTGTTGAGCTCCGCGGCAAGGTCATTTGCACGTTCGCAATCGAAGTAAGCAGTCCGAAATGCCGAGCCATAACGAGCAAGCCCAAGGCGAGGAAGCCCCATTTGCGCCAGCAGCATGATCACGGCCCCTGCCGCGACTAGAAACGCACTCCGCAGTAGCTGCCTTAGAACCGACGTTTCGATTGGGGCATTTTTCATTCGCTAGCCACACCTCGCAATGCCTGAATTCCGCGGCTCTGTTTTTTCGACGCCCATTGAAAGAACCCTCCACATCGTTCGCGAACATCACAATCATTGCACGTCTCGATATACATATTCTTCCAATCGGAAATAGACCGGTTGGCATACTTCCAAAGAGATTTCTTTAATGTGCAAAGCTGGTGATTGTAAATTCGTACCTCGATGCCGAATCTTGCTAAGGCGGTAACCGAGACTTCAAGTTCGTCTTGATAATCCACAGGGTCAATCCACAGTTCGTGCATGTTCCGAGGTGTATAACCGGTATGCTCCAAGCCCATCAGAGCGACATGATCGACGAATGTAAGATTCCTGCAGATGTACTCCGCTAGATATTTCAATCTAGGTATGGTCAGAGCTTGAAGCACCACCCGGATTTCCAGTTCAACATCATGTCTGGCAAGCTGGTGAAGTCCAAGTACCGTCTGATCAAACGCACCTTTCGACTGAACCACGTGATCGTGCAACGCAGCATCATCTGCGTAAAGGGGAATTCCCAAACTGAGCCTAGGGTGTGCTATCGCGGCAAATTGCGCGGTGAACTCAGGCCATGCAAAACGCCTGCCGTTTGACAGTATGTGTACAAAGGTATCAGGCAAAACATCACGAAGCTTTGAAACAATCCTGAACAACCTGTCGCCGAGAAGAGTTGGCTCACCCCCAGAAATGCAGAGATACTCAGGCGCTGGTGAAATGAAGTCAATGAGCGTGAGATTCCGTTCCGTTAGGCCAGTTGTATCGTCCACGTCTTTGGGAGGTTGTGAGCACATCAAGCAATTGCTGTTGCATCTCTCCGTCACTAGAAGCGTGTTGTGACGCGATTCCGGGCGATACAATGTTCGGATAAAACCGTTCCGTGGCTCAAGGACAACGACATGTCCGGGCCGCAGGTGATCAATATCCCGAACGCTGTGCACAATGGGTGACGGAAGCCGCTTCTTCTCGAACCGAGCCTTTGATATCAGGACGGCATAACCGTGACCGTCGGCCTCGAGCCGATCAAAAGAGGGTACGACCCAAGCGGTTTGTGCCCGCTCCTTCGGGTCTACTGGTTCTGTAGCGACTCGTGCGATGATTGGCTGCCCAAAGCCGATTGCTACTCCTGCAGTGTGCAATCTCATTGCGGCACGCTCTCACGCATTTCAGCCAAGTTTCTGTCGGTTACCCAGCCCCAGAGGATATTTTGAACATCAGGGTCGCTGCTTTGCAAAAGCCCTAGGAGGTGCCTGATAGTCTCCATGTTCCGTCTGCAAAAACCGCTTGTGGGGCGGTGGCCGTGCATATCCCCCTGCGTAGCATGGTGATAGACTGGATCGGAACCGCAATAAGGCTGAAAGGCACAGTCAGAGCATCCTGGCAATGACTGATTGCAGGCCGCCTCAAGCACTTTGACAAATGCCGGGCTCGTAAGGATCTGAGCCCGCGAGTGTGTCAAAACGTTTCCTAAGCAAAAGGTCCGATCGTTCATTTCGGCCAGCATGCGCGCCTCGTCGGTTGCGTAAATGTCACCATCGTAGTTATATACGAGCACGCTTAGCCCAGCGCCAGAAGGAGATTGCAGATCGACATAACCCGTACCATGGGGTGTAAGCATTTTTTTTAACAGGATGCTCGAATAGATTTCGACGAGATTGTAACCTTTGCGATTGATATTCAAAATGTGCGCTAGGCCTGTCCGATAAAAATCCAGGAATGCATCCATCTCGTAACCAGTTCGTTTCCGGCTCCTCACGGCAAATCCGAACGGGCTGATGGGTCTCAAAAAAATCGTATGAAACGACTGCCTGACATACTCATCAATGATTTCCTTAGGGTGTTGAAGCGAAAGCTGGGTTGTGGTCATCAACGCCGCCACTTGGCGACTACCAAGCGCCTTGCGCGCTCGCCTAATTCCTTCAACAGCAGCTTGATAACTGTTGTTGCCGGGCCGAGGCCGATTTGCATTGTGGAGGAATTCAGGACCATCTAACGAAGTAGAGAGCTTTATCTTCTCATCACGGCAGTAACACAATATCTCATCTGTCAAATTCGCAAGATTGGATGTAATGACAATATCCAACACTTTGTTCTTTAGAGTGGCTCTCGGCTTCGCAATGGAGACGACATATTTGATCAGATCGAATGCGAGGAGCGGCTCTCCTCCCTGAAATTCCAGAGTCAGGTGCTTCGAAGGTGACTCTAACATCATATTCACAGCCGCCTCAGCAGCGGCCGGTTTCATGTCGTACTCGTCTTTGTTAGGCGTTTGACGGGATACTTGGCAATAATGGCATGAGTGATCGCAACGCAGAGTCACTACAAATATGTGTAACTTTGTTGAGCCGGCCAAAAAGTCATATTTCGTACGGTATTTTGAAGCAAGGACATCGAGAAGCGTAGATGAATAATCATCATATAAAAAGTGCTTCGCTTTTAGCGTTGCATAGATCTCCGCCGCTGGGCTGATTTCTCCCTTCACGAGCTTGCGGCTGGTCCCAGCGGGCGCAATCATGAATTCACCGCTCTCATTGACGAGAACTTCGGTTGTCGGGTTAAGACGGTGGAAGCGAAAGGGCAATAGGCGGTAAGGGCTACTAGATGCTTTAAAGCTATCACGAGGCAAGAAAGTTCGCGCCAAGAGGTAGCTCCTTTCTATCGGTCCTTATTTGGAGAGATCTGAACGAGGTCGTGTCCGGTGGAATTGCGCGTGGCGACCGGATCTTCAAATGTGCCTGGCGGTGGATCTTCCAGTACTCCAGATTCAGCGAACGCCTTGGCGATAATCAATTCACGAACCGAAGCCGTTTCCTGCTGAATATCGATCCTAAGCTGAGAATCCAACAGCGCATCAAAAAATTCTGGAAGAAGATCTTCCAGCTTAGCGGGTTTTGGATGAGTTAACGACGCTTGTATTGTGCGTAGGCCAGCCGTTATCGTGAAGTGATGCTCTTGCTCGTCAATTCCAAAATGCAGGTCTCGGCTAAGCCAATAGCAAGCCCTTAAAACAGCGCCCTTCGAATATACTTGCTTGTTTAGTAAGATACTCGCACAGGTGTGCCGATCATCCATCGTGACCTGTCCAAGTTCTGCAAAACTCATACTGCAAACCCGCCCGAAGAATGGGAGCTATGCGAAGCGTGGGAGCTGTGCGAAGCATGAGAACCGTGCGAAGCATGGGAGCCGTGCGAGCCATGGGAAGCATGGGAGCCATGCGAACCATGCGAGCTGTGCGAGGAATGAGATGAGTGTGACGAATGAGATGAGTGAGAAGAATGCTGGCTTATCTGTTTGTAGCCGTACTTTGTCTTCTTCAAGACAATCTTTGGCGGAAGTTTTTTGGTCACTTCAGAAGTTGTGAGCTCCGTTGTGCCCCGCGGTGCAGAAGTTGTACTGTTGGCGGCCAAAATTGCTTGTGAATTGGTAACGGCAACAGCTCCTCCGAGCAGAATTGCGAGCTTAGCAGTTATCTTAGAGAAGAACTTCCGCAGTCCAGACTCCTGTCTGTCTTTATCAGCTTTATCGTCTTTGTCATAATCATCATCAAATTCATAATTATCCGCCATGCCGAGCACACCTCCCAGATGCGGAATGTTATTCACAAAGCAATTAGCGAGTCAACAAAAAACTCTGGCGTTGTCAGGCGCTATCGGCATCTTCCAACAAATCTGATTCTCTGAGTTACTCAATTGATTTACTCAATCGACCTGCAAGATTGTTACGCCTAAGAACATAAATGTGTTCACATGTTGGCACCCAGTGACGCGGCATGCTCTAGGGTATCCCGCCCATTAATTATAGTTTTCTAATATTGATGAGCGGTTGGGTCCTCCACTCGTATATCAATAAATGGATCTTGACATTGCAAATTGTCCTTGTTACGGTACGCTACAATCTAGCGGAATCTTGTCGTTAAATGGATCAGATTCAACCAACACTCTTGTATTCAAAGCGTACTTTGCTATCCCTTGCAGTGATCATCGTGAGTCTTGCGGTCGGCCTTTATTGGCTTCGTTTCAACAATTATCCTGATAAACAGTCAAGGACACCTGCTGATAACGAACGTAATGAACGCAGTACTCCAAGAAGCTTCGTTTTGCCAGCAACCCCAGCCGTCGCCCTCGAACAGGAAATGCGTTCTGCTAAAAGCTTCTCGACAACAATGTCTAAACGCCAAGTGGCCGCATGCGCCCTTAGGCTAATCGATCTCGGGTATGACGTAGGCGATGAGGCCGTCGCTTTTAACGCGAAGCTTTCGCAGGCGATCTATGAATATCAACAAGCTCAGGGCCTTAATAAGACGGGGAAGTTTGATCCGGCAACAACTAGGAGCCTCTCATGCAGCGTCAAATGATTCTCTCCCGCACTATTGTGATATTAAATATCGTTGGGCTCTTGGTGGTCTTTTCTCTTGGCTTCAAACAATTTGTTCAGCCGCGAATTGTCAAAGCGGTCTATCAAAAACAGTACCAAGAGCTGATGTTTAAATGCGACAACGTCATGAGAGAGCATCTGATAGCAAAAAATCGCATGCTCAGCGAAGCAAGCGATGACTCCGTAAAGACGCTCAAAGCCGCCGAAATCGGACTTCTTGAATGCCACGACTACGACGTCATGCGGAAGCACCTCATCTCCCTGGGCCTCACCGATAACGACTTAGCTGTAATGGGCCTGAAGGCAATTGAAGAGGAAGCTACTAATGTCAAAACATTTGTTAAAGCGCACGAACTTAAGTATTAGCGCCTTAGCCCTTGCGATCCTGCTGCTCTCGTGTGGCGCTGCGCCCACGGGGCGTGGAATTACTGGCATACTTCGTCAACAAGTTATCGATAACGGTTTTGCTCGCTCGACCACCCTGTACGAGAATCCAGATGAAGCATTAGCGCCGGTTGGGAAGGTTATATTTGAGAGTACAAAACTCAGCTTGAATGGTGATATTTCTTGTGTCACGTGCCATCAGGATAAATTCAATTCAGAAGACGGTCTGCCCAACGCGGCTGCCATTGGTGGTAAAGGAGTCGGCCCTGAGCGCATGATGAGCGGAGCAAAACTCTTGCCCCGAAAGGTGCTGCCGTTCTGGGGACGCGGCGAAAGAGACTTCAAGGTTTTTTTCTGGGATGGGCGCGTCGCCTATCAGAATGGCCATATCGTAAGCCAGTTTGGTACCTCCGTGCCAATCAAAGACTTACTTGTAGTGGCCGCGCACCTACCCGTAGTTGAAATCCGTGAAATGCTCGATGGTGATGATCCGGCAATTGCAGCCAAGAGACTTGAGTCAGTGTCAGCGTCACAAGCCGTCTATCAGGCCATCGTTAAGCGCTTGATTGTTACTGAACCGGATGCATCTGCCAAACTGGCGCAATATTTGCACAAAAAATCAGAAGAACTTATCTATACCGATTTCGCACGAGCGATAGCGGCGCATATTCGGTTTAAATTTCGAATTAAAGAAACGAAGCTCGAACGGTTTGTCTATCAGAATGGCTCTCTATCCGAATCGGAACTGAGAGGTGCCCTAGTGTTCTATGGCAACGGTAAATGTATCACATGCCACGATGGTCCTTATTTCAGTGACTTTAAGTTCCATACCATCGCTGTTCCTCAGCTCGGCTTTGGGAAGAATGGCTTCGGAATTGACTATGGTCGCTATAACGCGACTTTTGATACCAAAGATCTCTACCGCTTCCGAACGCCACCACTCTTCAATACGGCCAAGAACTCGTTTTACACTCATTCCGGTGGTATTACGAATCTGCGAGATGCAATAACAGCGCATTTCGATCCATTGAGCCTTGTCGACCTGAAGCGTATGACTGCGCTTGAACGGAATGATTTTTATCGACGTCTAACTTATAGCCAAGAAACAGCCGCTCGAGTTGGCTTCTTGACCTCAAATGACCTTGATAACCTCGTCAGTTTCCTGAATACCATATCGTTCTAGTGGGGAGAGGAACTTGCGGGAGTGGCTCCCAATGCCAGAAGTGATCAGAATCAGACTCCAGTGTGCAACGCCGTTCCGCCTAACTTTTGGGGAACATTAAGGGAACAATAACGCTGCCTTGCTGTTCTTCCGATGTCTTTGCGTGCCATCCGTGCCTTGGAAGATATTGAGATTCCGTACCTTGTTGCACTCTCAACCCAACAGCCTCTCACCGGGCGTTAATGGTGGAAGCATAGTACCGCTAGCGGAGGGTCTTCAGCATTCACGCCCGTGCCGCTCCCGCCGCAAGCCATGCCGCTCTTGAAGCGCAACATCCAACTGCGCTCCGCGAGCTGATTTTTGAAGCTCAGCGAAACAATCCTCAAATTGCCGCCGCTGAAGACCGACTCGCGTTTCTCCAGCAGGTTAAGGAAGTGGCAGTGTAAAGGACGTTGGAAGCCCGGCATTTCGCAGTTTTTCGCGAGAGGCCGGGGAAAGGCACTAATTTCGTTCACGCTTGCTCTAACTTGCACAAAATTTACCCGGTGTCTCCACCCGGTTTGCGCCCGTCGACTGCGTATTTTCAAGTATTTGGGCGGTCCTTTAGGACCTTGTAAGTTGTTGAAATTACTTGAAAGATGCGTCCTGAAAAGGCTGGCGTCGGCGGTTCGATTCCGTCCCTGGCAACCACTCAATTTTAAACCCAATCCTCGTTCGCAACTTACAAGGACATATTCCATTTCGTCCAGATTTTGAACTGGCCCGATTTGAGATCACCTCCGTTCCACACCATTCTCCAACCTCGATTTGACTGAGTTTTGCAGAAATCTCTGTAACGGTTTGTGTGAATTTTGCACTATTTAGTCAAGGAGTAGTGTCTTGACGAACTCGATCAACGAATGGACGAAGGTTGTTATGCATCCTCTCGGGCTAGCTGGATTTGCGCTATTCCTAGTCTTTAGCCTTTTGGCCAAATTAAAACGCCGTAATGAGCGACGATGGCTGTTTCCGGCAATGATCGCAATGGCAGGAATTGCATTGTTGGGTGGGCTCGGCCTCGCTTACACACAGCTACAAGGTTCCTCTGCAGCAGTGGTAGCACAACCTAGTCCAACGCCCACGCCTGTTCAGCGACAGGTGAATCAAGGGCTGCAGAGAAGCAGCGGTCCAGGTAGTCCAAATGTTCAAGGAGTACAAGGTGATGTGACAATTACGGTCGATCAAAGCTCCGGGAAACCGGTTCCGCAAGAGACGGAAGCCAAGAAGGCGAAGAAAGCTCAATGAGTTACACAATGCTCTTGTTCGGCGCCCTGCTAGTGGTGTCCCAGCAAAACCTCCCACAACAAAACAGTACAGGGTGGTGCAGCCCCAATATCGCCAATGTAAATGGGAACGTCACGATCAATTGTATCGGCGTCGATCCAAGAGCCCTCAAGCGATTGAACTCCCAACTCATAGTGAGAAACGAAGAGTTGAACAAGAGAGTTCAAGAGGCCAATGATTGGGCGCAGAAATATCACGAACTTGAATCTCGACTAAAGGAGACAGATAACGCGGTCTCCCGCCAAGCGGAAGAATATCTCCACCTAGGAGAATTGGAGAAGGCAAGAGCGCTTCTGGACCAGATTTTGCAAAAAGAGGAGAAGGATGTTGATCGTGTTGCGGCGAATCATTACAATCGCGGTCTTGTTTTTGACCTGCAATTCCAGCCACAGCAAGCGCTTCCTGATTATGAACAAGCTTATAGGTATCGACCCAAGAATCTCTCCTACGCACTTGCCTACGCCGATGCGTTATACCGACAGGGAGATGAGAAGGGAGATAGTGCACTCCTGACCCAAGCCATTGGTGTGTATGCGAAAGTGCTTGGCATGCTACTGCGAAAAGAATCACCATTAGATTGGGCGAGGACGCAGAACAACCTAGGCAACGCGCTTTGGACACTGGGTGACAGGGAAAGGGGGACTGCACGGTTGGAGGAAGCGGTAACAGCCTATCGTTTAGCCTTGCAGGAACGCAGACGGGAGCTCGTGCCGCTCGATTGGGCGAGGACGCAAAGCAACTTAGGTGTTGCGCTTGGGACATTGGGAAGGCGGGAAAGGGGCACTGCGAGGCTCGAGGAAGCAGTCAAAGCCTATCGCGAGTCATTGCAGGAACTTACACGAGAGCGCCTGCCTCTGGATTGGGCGACGACTCAGAACGACCTGGGCAATGCACTTCGGATGTTAGGGGAACGCGAAACTGGGACAGCGCGGCTGGAGGAAGCGGTGACGGCGCTTCGCGCCGCCTTGCAGGAATTTACACGGGAGCGTGTACCGCTGAAATGGGCGGGAACACAGGACAACCTTGGCTACGCGCTTGGTAGATTGGGGGAACGGGAGAGTGGAACGACGCGGTTGAAGGAAGCGGTGACGGTGTTTCGGGCAGCTTTGCAGGAACACACACAAGAACGCGTGCCGCTGCAATGGGCCAGGACACAAGACAATCTCGGCAATGTGCTTCGAACGTTGGGGGAACGGGAGAGTGGAACGGCGCGGTTAGAGGAAGCAGTGAGTGCTTTTCACGCGGCCTTGCAGGAATACACGCGGGAGCGCGTGCCACTTCAATGGGCAACGACCCAGAACAATCTTGGCAACGCTCTTAATAGATTAGGGGAACGTGAGAGTGGGACAACGCGATTGGAGGAAGCGGCGACGGCGTTTCGGGCCGCCTTGCAGGAACTTACTCAGGAACGCGCACCTCTAGATTGGGCCATGACGCAGAACAACCTCGGTGCGACGCTCATGACCCAGGGGGAACGAGAGCGCGGCACGGCGCGGTTAGAGGAAGCAGTGAGTGCTTTTCACGCGGCCTTGCAGGAATACACGCGGGAGCGCGTGCCACTTCAATGGGCAACGATCCAGAACAACCTTGGCAACGCTCTTAGAGCGTTGGGGGAACGTGAGAGTGGGACCGCGCGGTTGGAAGAAGCGGTAAGGACGTATCGCAACGCCCTACAAGAACGCACGCGGGAGCGCGTGCCGCTGCAATGGGCCAGGACGCAGGACAACCTCGGCACGGCGCTGGGCAGGCTGGGAGAACGGGAGAGTGGTACGGCGCGACTGGAGGAAGCGATGGCCGCCATTGAATCAGCCAGCAGCGTTTATAGGGAGGCTGGCATAGTCCAATATGACAAGGATTTCGAGATAAGGCTGGAGTCACTTCGAAAGCTGATCGCGCAACGGCGCTCCCAATAAATCACTGGCCACCCGGTGATCTGGCGTTCTCGGCGGAGGTGCGTCTGGATATAATTCAGGTAGTCAAAGGCGCGCCACCAATAGCCGTCACGATCAGGATCTTTCGCTTCCTTCTTGGGCCGAAAGCGCTCGACTCGCCAGTGCGAAGGATAACCCAGCTGCGCATCTATCCCATCTGGCCGCAATACTCAACAATCTGGCGAGTCTCTATCGCGACACACGTCGGCTGAAGGAGTCGGAGGCTGCGGCGGTAAGAGGCCCTGCAGATCCGTCGGGGGTTGGCTAGGAACAACCCAGCCGCGTACCAACCCGAGGTGGCGCTTACGCTAAATAACCTAGGTGCTATTTACCACGATCTCCAGCAGCTAAAGGAGTCGGAGGCTGCCCTCGACGAAGCGTTTCAGATTTACCGCGAGTTGACCAAGAGTAACCCCTCAGCCTATCAATCAGAGACAGCGGATACATTCAATAACCTTGCCACTGTCTACCACGACACGCAGCCACTGGAGGAGTCGGAGGCTGCTTTCAACGAAGCCCTGCTGATCCGTCGCGAGTTGGCCAACAGTAATCCGTCCGCTTATCAACCCAAGTTAGCAGCGACGCTCAGCAATTTGGCGGCCGTCTACTACGAAACGCAACAATTAAAGGAATCAGAAGCCGGCTTTCGCGAAGCCTTACAGATCTAACGCGAGCTGGCCAAGATGAACCCCGTCTACCAGCCAAAAATCGAGACACTAGTCAAAGTACTTGCTGCAATCGTAGCCCAGGAAAATGGAACTGGCGTAAAGTAGCGTCGCCCCTTTGGGGGAGATTGCATCAACGAAGTGGCTTGATTTAATGGGTAGGCGCATCCTGAGATGTGTTGCACCAAATATCGGATGGTATCCCTTCCTCCATGCAGCAATTCGATCATTAGATGTCACCGTTCCGCTTTCCAATAGCCGAGAACTGAAGAGTCAGCCACCTGAGCCCGAGCGGAGAAAGGAACTCATCAAAGGCTGACGGACTCCTTGGATGGGTTTTGAAGTTCGTTGAACTCTGAGGATTCCGCAGCTACAGAATTGTAGCTGAACACTTCAGAATTGACTTAGCCCGTCGTTTTGAGTCTGTGTTGGCTCCGAAGGCATCTAATTGATAGAGGCGTTTACATGAAGCGATTTTCTTCCGTGGCGATCAGCTTAATTGTGCTAGCGGCGATATCCGCCACGGCTGTGCCCAATCCGAGTACCGCGAAAATGCCAGCGTTTCCCGGCATCCTGACGAATGCGCGCTATGTCTACGTTGCCTCCTATGACGGAGATCAGTTCGACCCGAACCTGCTTCCCGAAGATCGGGACGCGATCGGCGCCGTGCAGAACGCCATTCAGAAATGGGGCAAACTAATGATCGTGTACCGGCCCTCCGAAGCCGATATCATCATCCTCGTGACGAGCCGGCCTTCCGAAGATCTGCTGGCCGTGTACGATGCGCACGAGGGGCCGGGTGGCAATTTTCTCTGGCGCGTCATGGGACGCGACGGTCTCCAGTCCGGCGAAACTCCCCTGGTTACGCAATTTGAAAAGGGATTCGAGAGCGTACAGAAGCACAAGTAAGCTTGCACGCGGGCGGTGCGCGTCTTGCAGCGGTGCTCCCGGCTGCTTCTGAAATCTTGGCACCGGGGCGATCGTAGCCGCAGAACGGCAGCGTTAATGTCCTTGTAAAACTGCCGCGGAAAATATTCGCTTTGTCCAACAGCCAATCCGAAAATGGTAATCAGACGCCATGCAAGTCGTCCACGACATTAGACACTGATCGAGCAAGTAGCCCGATGGCCCTGATCTGCGTGCCGCCGAGGGACTGGATCTGTCACGAAAATAAGCTCTGATCCGGTAAGTGGATCACATTTTGGTTCGAGACCCTGATTCGTTCAAGTGAGCACTCGCCGGGATCGGTTGCATTTGACAGTCATCCGCTGTTTGCGGTCGATTCGACAGGTCCGAGGCTCTACTATTTACGCGGGCAGCAAGCATATATTTGCTCCTTTAATTCCTCCGCCGTGGGCTCTCCTCACTCTTGGGTTTGACCGAAAAAGTGACTTGACTTACAAACATGACAGAAGCGGAACCGCAGCTTTTTGCCGAGTTGCGCGATCCTGAGTAAGGCCTATATGACCCAAAGAAACAGAGAACACTTTTCAGCAGACAATCCCGCCCAGCACGGGTTGGAGCCAATGTCGGCATTCGAAAAGCACTATTCCGTCAAAGAACTCGCGAGCTTGTGGAAGGTGAGCGATAGAACCATCCGGCGAATGTTTGCGGGAGAGCCTGGCGTAGTTGAGTGGGGAGCCAGCGAGCGCCGAATGAAAAGGGCGTACAAGACTGTTCGAATCCCGGAAACCGTTGCCCGACGAGTACACAGACGATTAAGAAGAGTCTGTTAGAACACAGTACGCTTTTGGAAGCGGTGCTCTTCTGCCTCCCGGCTTCCTCGACCACAGGAAGCAGCGAGTCATCGAGTGGCGCTCAGCGCCCTTCTGGGTGTGCGGTCCAGAGAAGACTTTCGAGAAGGGTGTCGGAAGCGACGTCCTCCAGCAGTTCTCTGACCATGCACCTTCTGTTCAACACCCATGGCGGCCCAAGCGGTGCGCTGACTGGCTGCCAAGCGTTGCTGCCTTTCTAATACCCACGGAGCATAGTGCTTCTGGGTAATTGTCACGCTCGAATGTCCCAGAAGCCGGGACACCTCCTCAAGCGGCATACCAGCCAGCAGGTATTCAACGGCAAACGTATCCCGCATCATGTGGAGATGAGCGGGTTTTTGTCGACCATTCGCATCCAAGAATAACTTTGGAAACATCTCAATCGCTTTCGATAAGACCTTGGAGAAGATCTTCTGCCAGTTAGACACCTCACTCTTGCGTTTGCTGCGGCCGCTCCAGAAGAAATATTGGGGATCTGTACAGCTTCCTGGAGGGACGTTTC
>Ga0210400_10000221_pt1 | contig 71487 bp, 56 predicted proteins | sample IncBWH26MmetaG_FD_155456 | JGI IMG/M metagenome (GOLD analysis project Ga0210400, IMG submission 155456) | Forest soil microbial communities from Barre Woods Harvard Forest LTER site, Petersham, Massachusetts, United States - Inc-BW-H-26-M | ecosystem: Environmental > Terrestrial > Soil >...
TCCGCAGGCCGCCGGAGCCGGCGCCTCCGGCGCCATCTTCGGCCTCGCCGGCGTACTCGTCTCCTTCGTCTATTTCAAGAAGACGCCGGCCAATCTCCAAATCAACAGCAAAATGCTCAGCAGCCTTGGCACCTTCATCCTCTACAATCTTGCCTTTGGCGCGCTTCCAGGCATCAGCAACGCCGCCCACGTCGGCGGCCTCGTGATGGGATTGGCCATTGGCGCGCTTCTTCCCGCCGCCTCTGCTTCCGAATCTTCTCGCCGCAATCGCCTGTCGGTGGTCGTTGTCATCACCTTCATCGCACTGATCGCCTCTGCTGTTGCCACAAAACGGTTGCGCGCCGACGTCAGCGAGCTCACTTCTATCCAGCATCTTATTGAGACTGCAGGGTGAAGCGAAGGGGGCGCGTGGAACCTGCGACCGCCCGCCCTGCGGTCCTGGAACAACAGCGCCCGCCTTCCAGCTTCATCTTCGACGTTTGGTCACTTCACTTCATTTTCATCTGCATGCCCGCCGCGGTTGTGGCTGGAGCAGCGGTTGACTTTGCCGGATCCGTCCCTTTCTTCGAACTCGGTGTCTTGGCCGAAGCCATTATTTTCTTGGGTGCCGTGGCAGCCGAGGAGGTCGCTGGGACCACCTGAATGATGTTCATCATCCCCAGGTCCTCGTGCCCCAGAATGTGGCAGTGAAACACGAAAGTGCCAATGTCATTGCCACGGAAGTCGATGCGCAGCGTCACGCTGGGAAATGGATGAGATGTGTTGCCATCCCAGTTAGGAACTTCGATCATGTCAAGGTATTGGCCAAGGATTCCCGGCGCTGGCTGGTCACCATTGATCCCAAAGTTGTTCTGCGATTCCACAAGGAAATGCAGTTGGTGGAAGTGGAATTCGTGGTTCTCCAGCGTGTGATTCTCCACCGTCCACTCTTCCACAGTTCCCTGCGTGGCGGTTATGGCCGGAGCCGCGTTCGGGTCGAACACTTTTTCCGGCTGCCCTTGCACGTCCATGAAGAACTGTGTGGGTTGGATTTCGTTGAAGAACACAACTCGCTTTACGGCAATGGGGGCGGCGGCTAACCCGGCGAACCGCTTTTGGTTGGGATTTAGCGCCGTGAACTGGCCCACGGAATCATCCCTGGTCGGCTCGTCGGTGTCCGCGGAGAGCAGCTGAATGTTGAAGATCGGCCGGTTGGGAGCGTCGTCACCGTTTGCTCCCGACAGAACATTCAGCGTCACCAATTGCGCCAAGCTGACGGTGGAAGAAGGTGCATTCACAAGGAATTCCACTCGGGAGGCCGGCGGCAAACGGAAGTGATCGACGGCAGTCAATCCACGCGGCTGCGTACCGTCCTGCGAGTTCACCACCACACCGTCAATGGCCACCAATTGAATAGTCTGCGGCACCTTGTCGAATTGCACTTGCAGGTCGACGATGGTGTCCGCCGTCGAGTTGGAGACGCGCCAGAACTGCTTTTCACCGGGTTCCATGTGAAGGATCGCAGGCGTATAGCTGGTGACGGACGGGTTCTTGGTCGTGTCGGTAAACGTATTGGTTGTAATGTTGTTGATGGTGAGATCCTGGAACGGAACTCCGTTGGGGTCGCCGCCCGATCCTTCCGTCACGGGCGGGGTCTGCAAGCTCTGGATCGTCGCCTGGTCGCGAATCATCAGGATGCGATGACGCAGACCTGCAACCGCCGGCTGTATGTCTTCGATGCCGTCGACGACGATGGCGCCGGAAGCACCACCCAGTAGGGCATGCTCAGCAATGCCGTGCACGTGGGGGTGATACCAGTAAAGGCCCGGAGGCTCGTTGGCTGGAAAGGCCACGTTGTATTGGAACGTTTGGCCGGAATTGATGAGCGTCTTGATCACCTCATCGGAGTGGCACGTAGGAGAAGTGTTGGTGCCGTGGTAGTGAATGTTGAGCGACGAAAGGGTCATGTTCATTCCGCCCGGCCCGCAGTTGGGCGCATTGATGGTCATGTCGAACGCACCCGCTGGCGTATTGTTGGTCACCGTGATGATCAGATGATCGCCCGGTTTCACGTGCAGCGTGGGGTTTTCCAGGCCGGCAGGGGTCATGAAGCAAAACAGGTTTCTGCCAGCGGAGTCGGTTGTCGTTTGATACGAAAACTGAACGGACAGCGCGCCGTTCTGACTGAACAGCGCCGCCGGTTGGTGTATCACGCTGCCCGCGGCGAATCGCGGGCAGGGATTCGCGACGGGTGGCACTGAAGCAAGCGAACTGCTGGTGGTTGTGGAAGCGGTCATTTGCGCGAAGGCGCCCATCTGTGAGAACGCGAGCACTACTAAACAACACAAAACGCACCGATTCAAACGCCGTACTTTTCCTTTGTACATGGACTCTCCTCAAGGGCGGGATTTTCGGGGATATTGAACCAGGCTGGAGAACCAGACGTTAATAAAGTGTTGGGTCCTTGTCAAATTATAAAAAGAGGCGGAACAAAGAACCACGGGGACTGACGAAGAATATGGCGTGTTCAGCCCAAATCGAAAAACTGGCCCATCTTGCGGAACTTTTCGTAGCGCGCATCCAGCAATTCGCGGACGGGCTGGTTCGTCAGCGTCACCAATTGCCGGTCAAGCACCTCATCCAACAGGCGTGCCGCCGCCTCATGGTCGGTGTGTGCGCCACCTTCCGGTTCCTGGACGATTTCGTCGACGATACCTAGCTCTTTCAAATCCTTCGCGGTGATTTTCATCGCCGCAGCCGCAGTTTCCGCTTTGGTGGAATCGCGCCAGATGATCGAAGCGCAGCCCTCCGGGGAAATCACTGAATAGAAACTGTTCTCCAGAATATTGACGCGATCGCCCACGGCAATCGCCAGCGCGCCGCCCGATCCGCCCTCGCCTGTCACCGTGACGATCACCGGCACAGGCAGCCGCGCCATCTCGCGAAGGTTTCGCGCAATGGCCTCCCCCTGGCCGCGTTCCTCCGCATCGATGCCCGGGTACGCCCCAGGCGTATCGATCAGCGTTAGAATCGGCCGGCTAAACTTCGCCGCGAGTTGCATCACGCGCAGCGCCTTTCGGTAACCCTCGGGTTTGGGCTGGCCGAAATTGCGGACCAGCCGCTGCTTGGTGTCGCGCCCTTTCTGGTGGCCGATGATGGCTACCGGGCGGCCATGAAATTTTCCCAATCCCGCAATGATGGCCTTGTCGTCGGCGTATCCGCGGTCGCCGTGCAGCTCGATAAAATCGGTAAACAGCAAAGCGATAAAATCCAGCGTGTAGGGACGCTGCTGGTGGCGCGCAATCTGCGCGCGCTGCCACGGCCCCAGGTGGGTGTAGAATTCGCGGCGCAATTCCGAAACCTGCTCGCGGACGCGTTGCAGTTCCATGTCGGCATTCGCGTCGCCGGCAAGGCGGCGCAATTCCTCGACGTCTTTTTCGAGGCGCTCGATTTCTTTTTGACGGTCGGTCTCGCTCGAATGGTCCGGGCGCGGCGAGGCGCTGGGTTTGGTTTTTTCCTTTCGGCTCATTCAGGCACCATGCGACCAGCGGGGTGGCCGCAGATTTTGCGGAGGGCTTCCAGCAATTCGGGGGTGTTCATCACGCGCTGCTGGGCGTGAAGCACGGCCACGGAACCATCGGGCGAGCACAATTCGAACACCACCTGGCACGGCCCGGGCGAAGCGGAAAATAAATCTTCCAGGCGGTCGAGGGCATCTTCGCTCACCGATTGCATTTCGATGCGGACATGAAGCTCGTTGGATGCTCCGCGCTCCGGAATTTCCTCGAGGCGGCGGGCCTCTTGAAGGGACAGCCGCGTGCCCGCTTCCTCGACTTGAACGCGGACCTTCAGGAGCAACGGATTGCCGGCTTTCAATACGGGCTCGAGGCGCGCGAAGCTCTCCGGAAAGGCGAGGAGTTCCTGAACGCCGGTCATATCCTGAATAGTGAAGATGGCCCAGCGCTGGCCTTTTTTGGAGCGCATGGGACGGGTGCCGACAATCAGCGCGGCCACGGTGATTTCTTTTCCGTTTCGCTGCCCTTCGATCTGATCGAGGGAAACCGTTTTCAGGTCCATCAAGCGAGAGGCGTATTTCTCGAGCGGATGGCCGGAGACATAAAAACCGAGCATGGCGTATTCGCTAGCGAGGCGCTCTTCCTCGCTCCACGGCGCGGCTTCGCGCAATTCGAACGGCATCGGCGCGGGGGCCGCGGCGGTGCCGAACAAACCGTGCTGGCCGGATTCGCGGGTGCGGGAAGCGCGCTGGAGGGCGGCGACGGCGTCATCCACCGAGGCCAGCATGGATTCACGCGGGCCTAGAGAATCGACGGCGCCCGACTTTATAAGGCTTTCGAACACGCGTTTATTCAGGAAGCGCGATTCGATGCGTTCACAGAAATCATAGAGCGATTTGAACTCGCCTTGCCCCAGGCGCGAATCGCGAATCGCCTTGGCGGTGTTTTCCCCGACATTCTTGATGGCGGCGAGGCCGAAGCGAATGGATTCGCCGACGGGCGTGAAGTAGAGATCGCTCTCGTTCACGTCGGGCGGGAGAATGGAAATGCTCATGCCGCGCGCCTCATTGATGTACTTCACGACTTTCTCGGTGTTGCCCGCTTCCGAAGTGAGGAGGGCGGCCATGAATTCGACGGGATAGTGCGTTTTCAGATAGGCGGTCTGATAAGCGAGCAAGGCGTAAGCGCAAGAGTGAGATTTGTTGAAGCCGTAGCCGGCGAACTCCTCCATCAGATTGAAGATGCGCTCGGCTTTTTTCTCCGGGATTTTGTTGGCGGCGCAGCCGGCCATGAACTTGGCGCGTTGCGCGGCCATCTCTTCTTTCTTCTTCTTTCCCATGGCGCGGCGGAGGATGTCCGCTTCGCCGAGCGAAAAACTCGCCAGAAGGTTGGCGATTTGCATCACCTGTTCCTGGTAGAGGATGACGCCGTAGGTTTCCTCGAGGATTTCCTTCAACTGCGGGAGTTCGTAGGCGACTTTGGTTTTGCCTTGTTTGCGGTTGATGAAATCGTCGATCATGCCGCCCTGGATGGGGCCGGGACGGTACAGGGCGTTGAGAGCGGTGAGATCCTCGATGCGGGTGGGCTGGTAGCGGCGGAGAATATCGCGCATGCCGTGAGATTCGAATTGGAAGATGGCGGTGGTTTCTCCGCGAGCGAAAAGTTTGTAGGTTTCGGCGTCATCGAGGGCGAGATTGTCGCTGTCGATTTTTGCGCCGCGGTTCTGCTCGATCATGCGCACGGTGTCATGGAGAACGGTGAGCGTCGTCAGGCCAAGAAAATCCATTTTCAGAAGGCCGATGCGTTCGAGCGCATTCATGTCATATTGCGTGGTGATTTCATCCCGGTTGGACTTGTAGAGCGGAACGATGTCCGTGAGCGGCCTCGGCGAAATCACAACGCCCGCGGCGTGAGTGGAGGCGTGGCGTGACAATCCCTCGAGACGCAACGCTACAGCCATCAGGTCCTTGAGCCGTGCGTCACTATTGATCGCCGACTTCAGCTGGGGCGCTTCTTCCAGGGCGCTCTTCAATTCGATGCCGAGCGTCGTAGGAATGAGTTTGGCGAGGCGATCCACTTCGCCGTAAGGAATATCCATGGCGCGGCCAACGTCCTTCACCGCGGCTTTCGCGGCCATGGTTCCGAAGGTGATGATCTGGGCGACATTTTCGCGGCCATACTTTTGCGTGACGTATTCGATCAGCTCACCGCGCCGCCGCATACAGAAATCGATGTCGATGTCGGGCATGGAGACGCGCTCGGGGTTCAGGAAGCGCTCGAAGAGCAGGTTGTATTGCAACGGGTCGACATCGGTAATGCGCAGGGCGTAGCTCACTAGGCTGCCCGCGGCGGAACCGCGGCCCGGCCCGACAGGGACATCTTGCGCGCGCGCGTAATGAATAAAATCCCAGACGATCAGGAAGTAGCCTTCGTAGCGCATCTTCTTGATCATTTCGATCTCTGAGGTCAGCCGCTGCTCGTATTCGGCCAAGGAACTGCGCAAGAAGCCTTGTTTCGCCTGGCGCTCGAGCTGGGGAACGCGGGCGGCAAATCCTTCGCGCACTACCGCTTCAAAATAGCTGGACGAGGTATGCCCTTCCGGGACTTTGAACTCCGGGAAAGGATTGGGGATGCGCTCGACTTTGACGTTGCAGCGCGAAGCGATGTCCACAGTGCGGCTCAGCGCTTCGGGAAGCTCGCCGAAAACTTGGGTCATTTCCATCGCGGACTTAAAGTAAAACTGGTCGGTCTGGAATTTCATGCGATTCGTGTCGCTCATGGTCTTGCCGGTCTGGATGCAGAGCAGCACCTCCTGAGCGTGAGCGTCTTCGTGGTGGAGGTAATGGCAATCGTTGGTGGCAACCAGCGGGATACCGGTCTCTTTCGAAAGGCGGACCAGTTCGCGGTTGACATCCTTTTCGACCGGCAATCCCTGGTCCTGAATTTCGAGGAAGAAGTTTCCTTTGCCGAAAACGTCGCGCAAGCGGTAAGCATTCTCGCGCGCCTGATCGTACTTCTGGTCCACGACCGCTTCCGTCACCGGCCCCCGTAAACAGGCCGAGAGGGCGATCAGGCCTTTGCTGTGTTTGGAGAGCAGGTCGTAGTCAATGCGGGGGCGATAGTAAAAGCCTTCGAGGAAACCGGCGGAAACCAGCTTGATTAAATTGTGATAGCCCTCGAGCGACTCGCAGAGCAGGACAAGGTGATTGCTCCCGCGCATTCCGGGCTCCGCGTCGCCGCGATCCTGGCCGTTCGCGCCATTGGTTTTTTCGCCGCGGTCATGGCGGCTGCCCTTGGCCACGTAAACTTCGCAGCCGATGATGGGCTTGACGTCGCGTTTGCCGGCTTCATAGAAGAAATTCGCGGCGGCGAAGAGATTGCCGTGGTCGGTGATGGCCACGGCTGGCATTTTCTGGCGGGACGCTTCATCCAAAAGCTCGGAGGTTTCGCAGGCCCCATCGAGCAGACTGTAATCCGTGTGAACGTGAAGATGAACGAACTGCGGCTGGCCCATGGAACTCCATTTTAGAACTCTATTGGGAGATTTGCATTACGCATTCTGAGGTTTCCCACAGGCGGCGGCAGTCGCCAAACCGGGCGCTATTTGCGCGCGTGACTCTTCTTGCCGGAGGCGCTTTTGCCGTGAGACACGGGGCGCTTCGCGTGGGGCTTTGGGGCAACAGGCTTGCGCTTGCCAGCCTGCTTGGCTTCGGCTTTTGCGGCCGCGTGCTTTTTGTGTGCAGCGTCACCCATGGCTGCGGCGGCATGGGCTTTGTCGGTGCCCTTCGGTGGCTTTTTTTCCTTTTCTTTCTTCTTAGGCGGCTCCTTGATGCCGGAGAGCTTGCGCAGGATTTTCTCGCGCTCTTCCTTGGTCTTGCCGCGGCCAGTGAGCTGCATGGCAAAGACTTGTTCGACGATTTGGTCGAACTTGGGTCCACGGGCCATGCCAAGGGCTTCGAGCTCGGTGGTCACAACCGGGAGGGCGTTGCGAACCGGCCGCCACTTGTTCAGAAAGGCCCGAATCTTTGAGAGCGCCGCTGATTTATTGGACTCCGCCATCAAGTAAGCAATCTGATCGAGCGGCATTTTTTCAAGGAAGTGGAAGGCATCGACGGGAGCATTCATCTTGCGCCCGACAAGCTCCTTCTGGGCGTCGAGCGCTTCTTCCTCAAAACCGAGCGCCGCTTCGGATTCGGCGGAGCGAAATCCCGCTTTAGAAAGGACGTTAGCCAGTTCCCGGTCTTTCAATTTTCCCAAAATGGCGAGGAGCATCGGCGCGGCGAGACGTGGACGAAAGCCCGCGGTGAAAAGGTCTTCGCGCACCTTCATCAGGCGGCCGATGGCGTCGTACGCGGGATGTTTTTTCGCCAGCACAGGATTTACGGCCTCCAGGAGGTCGTGCTCTTCCCAGGCCTTCAGCACCACGGACGGGCGCTCCTCGCGAGCTAGGGCGCGCAGCTCTTCTCCGGCATCTTCCGGGGCAATGGTTTCCTGCAAACTGCGCTCGATGGCCAGGTCAAACCATTCCTGGGTGCGTTGCTCGATTTTGAAACCCATGCGCGCGGCGTAACGCAAGACACGCAGCAAACGGACCGGCTGATTGGTGAAGCTGTGAATGGTGAGCGCGCGTACTTCGGCGCGCTCGATGTCGGAAAGGCCGTTGGTGGGATCGAGCAGCAAGCCTCGGGATGCCGGGTTTAAGGAAATGGCGATAGCGTTGAGGGAGAAATCGCGGCGGCGCAAATCCTCCATGATGGTGGACCAGCGAGTTTCCGGGCGCGTTCCGGGACGAACATAATGGTCGTCGCGCGCGGCGGAAATGCTGCCTTCGCAATCGCCGGCGAAGAGCACTTCGACATGGCGGAGCTTTTCATCCTCGGAGAGGATTTTGGCGCCGCCTTTTTCGAGTTCGTGAGCGATCTTCGAGGGATTGCCTTCGACGGTGAAATCGAGATCGCGCAGCGAAGCGCCGGTAACGAGGTCGCGAACGGTTCCGCCCGTGAGATAGACGTTGAATCCGAGCGCGGCGGAGAGTTCCTGCACGCGCAACATCACGGCGCGCTGCTCCGGCGAGAGCCGGCTTTCCAGCAAAAACATATAGTCTGGCATTGCGCTCCTTCTGCTTCAGGATGTCCACGCTGACCGCCGCGGAGGCACCCGCAATGAGTGTTCCTGGCCCGCCGCGTTAGGCACGCGGATGATGCGCCTGGTAAATCTGCTTCAACCGCTCCTCGACGACATGCGTGTAAATCTGGGTGGTGGCGATGTCGGCGTGGCCAAGCATGAGCTGGACGGACCGCAAGTCCGCGCCGCGCTCCAGCAAATGCGTGGCAAAACTGTGCCGCAGCATGTGCGGAGTAAGCGCCACGCGCAGACCGGCCAGCCGGCCATACGCCGAAAGTATCTTCCAGACCCCGACGCGGCTCAATTGCGCGCCGCGGCGGTTCACGAACAACGCCGGATTGCCGCTCACTTTGCCCAGCAGCTTCGGCCGGGACTCGCGAAGATACTTGTCGACGATGGCCAGCGCTTTCTTGCCGACCGGAACAATGCGTTCCTTGTCACCTTTGCCGATGCAACGGACGCAGCCGACTTTGGCATCCAGATCGCTCGTGCGGAGCCCGATCAGCTCGGATACGCGCAAGCCGGTCGAATATAAAGTTTCGAGCATGGCGCGGTCGCGCAAGCCGATCGGAGTTTTTACATCGGGCTGGTTGAGCAGACGCTCAATTTCTTCAAGGCGAAGATAGCCCGGTAAATTGCGGCGGATTTTCGGCGATTCCAGATTCACGGAGGGATCTTCCGGGATCAGCTCCTGGATCTGGGCAAAACGGAAAAAGTTGCGCAGCGTGACCAGGTGACGGGCCACAGTCTTGCTCTCAAGCTTTTGACGATAAAGTCCAGCCAGGAAGTCCACCAGATCGTCGCGACTGACGGCCTCGAGGCTGACTTTGCGTTTGCGGGCGAAGGCATCGAATTTCAGGAGGTCGCGGCGATACGCAGCCACAGTATTGGACGATAGTCCCTTCTCCACGCGTACGTGGGTCAGGAATGACGCGATGGTGGATGAAATTTCCATTAGGGCTCCAGGTATCCGTCCGTGGCGCCAGCCGTGCGCCGCGTGGCGATGCCATAGACTTCCTCGATTTCATGGCAGCGGAAAAGCCAGGCGAAAGCGAGGTACAGGGCTGTCGCTCCAAGAATCAAGGCGGCAAAAACAAGAAGTTGCACAAGGAAGCGTGAGTGGATGGCAAAAGTCGTGTAGTAGTTTCCGAACCAGCATGCCACACCCATAATGCTGGCGCAGAGGGATATCTTTGCGAACGAGCGCAAGATGCCCATGGTTCCGAGCGGACCATAGCGGAGGCGAAAAATAATAAAGAGCGCGAAGAAATCGAAGAAAGTTGCAAGACCGGTGGCCAGGGCGGGACCACCGTTCTGGACGCGCTTGAATAGAAAGGTTTCCAGAAAAATTATGTTCAGGACGATGTTGATAGCAAGAGAGATGGAAGCGATGATGACCGGCGTCTTGGTGTCGCGCGTGGAATAGAACGCCGGGACAATCAACTTGACGGAGGCCAGGGCTGGCAGCCCGACGGCGTAGTAAAGGAGGGCGCGGGCGGTCAAGCGGGTGGATTCCGCGACGAACTGGCCGTGCTGGAAGAGCACACGGATGATCGGTTCGCGCAGGATCATCAGGCCGAGGGCGGCGGGAATGGTGATGAAAGCCACGATGCGAACGGAAAACGAGAGGGTTTTCTTGAGCGACTCGTAATCCTTGGCGGCCGCCTGGTGGGACATCATGGGCAGAATGGCCGTGGCCACGGCGATGGCGTAGCCGCCGAGCACCAGCTCCATGACGCGGTCCGCGACATAGAGCGCGGCGAGACTTCCAGGAGGCATGCGAGCGGCGGTGGCAAACCGCGTGTCGATCAAAAGATTGATCTGGCCGATGCCGATGCCAAAGAGGCGTGGGATCATCAAGCGCGCCACGTCCCGAATCGCCGGATGAGAGAAGGAAATGCCAAATGTAAATTTCATTCCCCGCCGGACCAGGGAAGGCACCTGTATCAAAAATTGCAGTACGCCGCCGACCAGAACCCCGATCGCGAGAGACTTGGCCGGATCCCCTACGTAATGCCAAACGACGCCCACCGAAAACAGAATGGTCGCGACATTCAGCAGGACGGGAGTGGCGGCGGGCAAACCGAATACGTGGAAACAATTGAGAATGCCCATGGCCAGAGCCGCCAGGGCGATAAAGAAAAGATACGGAAAGATGATGCGGTTGAGATCAACAGCCTCAGCGCGGGCAATATTTTCGCCGGAGAACAATTGCACGACCGCGGGCGAGAAAACCATTCCCAGAATGGTGATGACGGCAACGACGAGCGAGAGGGTCCAAAACAGCCGGTTGGCAAAGTCCCACACCTCTTCCTTGGACTTCTCCCGCATATAACTGGTGAACACCGGAATGAACGAGGCGGTCATGGAGCCTTCGGCCACGAGGCGGCGGAAGAGATTGGGTATACGATAGGCCAGGACGTAAGCGTCGGCGGCAAACGAAGTACCCAAGAGGAGGGTGATGCGCTGGTCGCGGACGTAGCCGAGAATGCGGCTGGCAATAGTGACCAAAGAGATGATTGAGGCCGATTTGAGGATGCTCTTTTTATCGGTCAACGGGCGGTACTCCGGGGCCCTAACCCTAATGAAAACAATGACTTGACAGGAAAAACGTGCTTAACATAACATACATTTTGCCGATTGGCAAATCTGGCCATCCGGACCGGGAAACGCGGAAATTTGAAGACTAAAACCCCAGCCTCAACGCACAAGAAGGTTATTGTTGTGCTCGCCGACAAGAAGCCCTTGCGCGGCTACCTGAACCCTGGTCGGCTCGGTCAGGCCGATCCCGTCGACCTGTTGACGCCGGAGGGGGAACACCTCGAGGTGCCGCTGGCGCGCGTACGCTCGATTTATTTCGTGCGCGAGTTTTCCGATGACTTCGAGCCGGAGCGCAAGGCCTTTCTGAGCCGGCCAAAGCTCGACGGCTTATGGGTGAAGCTGCGCTATAACGACGGCGAGACGCTGGAAGGCGTTGTGCCCAACGATTTGCTGTCGCTGCTGGATAACGGCTTGCAAATCACCTCGCCGGACCTGAACTCTTCTACGGACCGCATCTTTGTTCCCCGCGCTGCGCTCTCTGAAGTGACCGTTCTTGGCGTCGTAGGCATTGCGCGCCGGAAGCCGGCCGCAGCTGCCGCCGCATCCCAGCCCCGCCTTTTCAACGAATAGAATCGCGGTCCGGCTGTGCTTCCCTTCCATGCCGCTTTGATAAGCTCAGAAACAAAGATATCATCCCGTCTGACGGGAAGTTTCCCCTCCTCTGAAAGTCTCCAATTATTACGAGCCAAACGATCGATATCACAGGAACATCAGAGAACGTCCCGCCTGTCCCCGATTCCCCAAACGATCGATATCACAGGAACATCAGAAATCGCCCCGTCTGTCCCCCGATTTGGTCCCGGGTCAGCAACGTTCCGCCTGTTACTCGTCCACGAAGAAGTCTCGTACCAAGGTTGATCGGTACCAAGCACGAGCGCTCCTGCAGAATTTCAAGCGGGGATGCTCTCGGCGAGCCGCACGCAGTTCCGCCCAGACTCTTTGGCGCGGTAGAGTGCCCCGTCTGCAGCTTCGAGCACCAGCTCGGGTGCGGAAAGCTTCTTCGAGTTCTCAGCAACGCCGATGCTAATGGTGATGGTTACGGACTTGTCCGGCCCCGGCTCCGGCGCGTGCTCAGGTTTTTTGTCAGGGTCCCTGGGTCCTCGCAGACGGAAGCCACTCATAGCAATTGCCTCACGCAGCGACTCCACAAAGGGCCGCGCTTCCATCGCAGAGCGCCCGGGAAACACGATGGTGAATTCTTCCCCACCGTATCGGAAGGCACGTGCCCCGCCTCGCACCCGGGAAATCATCGAGGCTACGAACTTGAGCACCTGATCGCCCGTATCGTGCCCATAAGTGTCGTTGAACGCTTTGAAGTGGTCCACGTCGCACATAGCGACGGCATAGCGACCGCCAAGGTGCGACATGAGCTCCTTGAGAGTTCGCCGCCCGGGCAGTCCCGTCAGTTCGTCACGGTGGGCCACCTCATAGCCGTGCTCCAGCGCCTCGTAGAACAGGATCAGGCCCGCAGCGCCGAAGTAAAACAATGTCTCCTCATTCTTTCCTGTCTGCCTCAACCCCACAAATGCGGCTACCAGAGCCAAGAGCAGTCCCGCCTCAACTCTCGTGCGCCGGAACATCGCCAGACCCAGCAGCGTGAGCGATGCGGCTGCGAACGAAAGCTGTTGGCCAAGAGGAATCCAGCTCGGGCCGTCAGCGTCGTGGCTCCAGTGTAGGAAAGCCTCCAGTGGGCCCCCTCGTACCTCCCCCAGCATAACCACGCCGGCACTCTCGATCGCGATCAAAGCCAACTTCAAGAGGCCGCTGGGCGTCACTGTGCCACGCTCGCTGAGAGACGCAAAGAGAGCGATGTTTAGAGGGAGAAGAAAAGCTGCCGCCAATTTCGAAACGTCCGCGGAGGCTGGCAGCGTCAAGCTCCAAACGGCCAGTCCGACGACAAGGGCAGAAAATAACACGCGACCTTGGCTGTAATACCAACTGAGCAGCCCGGCTGCCGCCAGGGACGCGAAGCAGAACAAGCGAGCGTAGGGAGCAACCGTCAGGCGGGCTGGCTCCACCTGCGTCAGCCCCCAGGCCGCAAGCAGCAGCCAGGCGCCCGGCGTAATCATGCGAGCTAGCCACCGAACTGTGGCAACGTTGCGCGGCATCTTTTTCTCACTATAGGAGTTTTCTCGTTAGGGCAGAGACACCAAGTCACGAGGTTTATAGTTCCTGATAATGCCAGCGATATCCTGGTCGCGGCGCGGAAGAACCGCCTCAAGTGGATCGCCGACGAAGTAGAAGTAAGACTGCCAGGCCCCAACCGATTAGGCCAAACCAGACACTCGGACGCGAGACAATTCTTGCCAGCCGGCTCGCCGGACTGGGCTGAGCCAAAGGCCCAATTTCGGCCTGCGGTTCCGAGGCTTGTGTACGCGAGGTCTTGGGATCCTCTGACGACTTCGCATTTGCCTTGGACAGTTCCGCTCGGGTCTCTTCAAGTTCAGCGCGAACCCTTGCCAGTTCGTCCTCCAGTTGGCGAATCAAGTTGCCCCCTACGACGCCAAGGGCAAGGGCGCGCGCGTTTTCGGCAATCTGCGCAGCCGTGCGCGCAGGCTGCACAACATTGTTGCTTTTGGGATGCTTCTTGTACGCGCTCTCCGCCTGGACAAGGAAACCTTTCGCGCGCGTAAGGGTTTCGCGAGTATGTTTCTCTTCCTCGACCTCCGGGGCTCCCGAGGAACGCTCAAGTCCCAGGATCCCTGATCGGGACGCCAGTTCCACTGCCTTTCTTGCCTGCAGCAGTTCGCTTGGCGCAGCCTCCACGGCAGTTGCAGCCGAATCGTAATCGGTGTAGTGGGTGGAGAAGGACAGGTTCGCTTTTTTGTGCGCGACTTTTTTCTCCGTCTCCTCCTTGCGCGCCTCCTCGTCTATGCTGTAGAGAACCACCTGCGGGCTCGGATCGACCACCGCGAAGTCTGGCTCCGCCGTCACCATGAGCCAGAAAGCCTGATAAGGTGTCCTCGCGTTGATGTTGATGGGTTTTTGGCCCGCCGAACTGATTTCGCCGAGGTTCGACGCTTTCCCATCACCCGACACCGCCCAAAGGACGTAGGTCAGAAAATCCTTGCCGAATTGCTGAGCAGGTTTTAGGCCGACGATATTTCCGCGGTTGATGTCGATCTCCAAGAACCCCGGCCGACGCTTCCGGATAAAGAACAGCGACGAAGAACCAGAGGCGCTTTGGATCCTCAGCTTGATGCGCGCCTCGCGCGCAAGACTCGTTCCCCCCAGCGATACCTCGGTCGGTTTCGATAGATCACTGTAGGTCAAGATTTGGCCATCGGGCTCTTTTACTTGTATGACCTTGAACTGGCCTTGCTCCTCGACCGCGCTGCGCCGTTGCGCGGTCAGCGGCATGGCGCTCACACCGAGCAGCCAGCAGCTGATGAGCCGCTTCCATCCCAACCATGTCACGACGATTCCCTCTTCGGCTTGCCGCACTTTAGTCTTAAGTTCCATCCTAGGCAGAACGAGTGGCAAGGGCAACGCGAACTACTTTTCAGGGACTCGTTATGGTAATCAGCCATGTTTACACTACCGCGCGGGCGTACAACTGCTCGACATCATCAATGGGAAACCCGGGACAGACGGGATGTTCCCTTATATTTTGTGCACGCCCCACAGAAACCGCGTTGAACGCCCCCTCTTAACACAGGGCTGCCATTCCCAGTGAACTCTACCCCTTTGTTTTCTTCACTTTGCAAAGTCATTCGAAAGGCCCCTCAAACTGCTCTTTCTAAATGCTTTATTTATTACTTGACAAAACATATATTCTATGGTAGCATCAGTCGTCATGTTCAGCTTCGATCCCCGCCCAGCCGCACCGTGCCGTCACGCACCCCGTCCCGCTAAGTCCTTACGCTTCTATTCTTTTGCCGACCCCCACCCCCTAAACCCTGTCGTGTCAATTCGTTATGAAAAAGGTGGAGGGGAGGGGGTATCCATTCCAACCTGCAAACCCTCAAACGCTCCAACGTTTCGGCGTGTTTTCGAGCGATCTCCTTTTCTTTCAAACTCTTGCGAACTCTTTTGCACTCAACAAAAACTCAACTCTTTTCTTTTCAATCAGTTCCGAACTCTTTGCCAAAAACCACCCGGGGTGGGGGGAGGGGCCATTTTTTCTTGCGAAGAATTCCCACGATCGACTTGCCCGCACCTTGTCGGGACTTCTCAGCCTCTTTTTCCTCAACATTCCAACCTTCAACATTCCAACGTTTGGTTTTCCGTACACTCTTCCAAGTTCCGTATGCCGCAACTCCTTTGTTTGCCACTCTTACGAAAACACCGGGGTGTGGGGGTATTCTTCCCACTTTGGAACGCGCCCTGCGCTCCAAACGGCTCGCTGTACTTCCCTCTTTGCCCTGTGCGAGACTCGCAGTCAGCCCCACCAACGATTTAGGAGCCTCGCGATGAAACTTGCTGAAGTTGCGCAAAAATTGGGATGCCGCTTGGAAGGCTCCCCGGAAGTCGACATTCGCGGTGTTGCTGGAATTGAGCGCGCCGAGGCCGGGCAGATTACGTTCCTTGCGAATCGGCGGTACTTTCCCCTGTTGAAGACCACGCGGGCTTCGGCGGTCCTTATCGAAGAAGGAATTTCGCTGGATCGCGAGGCTTCGTTGCCCGCGTTGGCCGCGCTGCGCTCGGGTAATCCGTACTTGGCATTTGCCCAGGCGATCGAGCTTTTCTACCAGCCGCCACGCTATTCACCGGGAATTCATCCGACAGCGATCATCGCAAAAGGCGCAAGCATCGGGGAGGGCTCCCACGTCGGACCCTACTGCTATGTAGATGAGGATGTCAAAATCGGCCGCAACGCCGTGCTTCACAGCTTCGTGACCATCTATCGCGGCGCAAAGATCGGCGATGATTTTTTTGCCCATGCGCACGCCGTCGTACGCGAATTCTGCGGCATCGGCAATCGCGTGATTCTGCAAAATGGCGCGGTCATCGGTGGAGACGGGCTAGGTTTCGCGAAGCAGAAAGACGGCACCTGGTACAAGATGGCACAGTCGGGGCCGGCCGTGCTTGAAGACGACGTGGAGGTGCAGGCAAACGCCTGCGTGGACCGCGCCACCGTTGGCGAAACGCGGATCGGCCGCGGCACCAAACTCGATGATCTCGTGTTGATTGGCCATGCCTCGCAGGTGGGGTCAGACACCATGCTTTGCGGACAGGTGGGCCTGGCTGGTTCCACCAAAATCGGCAGCAACTGCATTCTAGCGGGTCAGGTGGGTACCGCCGGCCACCTGACGGTCGGGGACGGGACCGTAATCACCGCACAGAGCGGCGTTCCGAACGACGTTCCGGCTCATTCGCTATATTCCGGATATCCGGCGGTGGAGAATCGTGAGTGGCTAAAGACCATGGCCGCGCTGAATCGGCTGCCGGAATTGCAGAAGCGCGTCCGCGAACTCGAAACGAAAATGGAGCGACTGGAGGGACGCTGAAAAATAGATGACGTGGACCGCGCCTTAGGTCGCACCAGGGAAACCAACGGGCCGCTGGTCCGGAGGCAGGGCCGCGGCCATCGCGTTGCGAACTTGTTCGTTGAGGGAATCGCGCTCTTCCAGGGAAGACTTCGAAGCATCGATCGGCTCGAGGAATTCGACGAGAATTTCGCCCGGGTGAATGACTAGCGAGTGCTTCTCCATGATGCGGTGAGCGCCCGAACAAGCCATCGGCACAATCGGCACGCCCGCCTTGATGGCCATCACGACGGCGCCTTTCTTGAACTCCTGAAGCCGGCCATCCGGACTGCGCGTGCCTTCGGGATAAATCAAGAACGATTGCCCGGCCTTGAGCGCATCCGTGGCCATCTCAACGCTAGCAATTGCCGAATCGCGAGCGCTCCGATTGACGGGAATGAAGTGCGCCGACAAAAATACATGCCCCACAATCGGCCATTTGAACAGTGATGCTTTCAGGAGAATGGCGATCCGGCGTGGGATGGCGCCAACGACCGCGGGCGCATCGGCGGAGCTCGTATGATTTGCCGCAAAAAGGCAAACGCCCGGAGGGATACGCTCAAGGCCCAGCACGCGAACTCGGACGCCCACGGCGCGGACAAAAAACATCACGCCTTTTATGCCGGCCCAATAGATCGGATCTGGATTGCGTGTGATCCAGGTGTACACGAGCAGCGTCGGCCCGACGATCAGGATATACAGGGACAAGAAAACGGCGATGAATAGAGTGCGCAACATGGGCAGGCAAACTTTCTCGAATCCGGCTGCGATGGTCAAGCGAAACGTGGAATCGAACGCATCGTCAATGAGCGATGGGCAAGCTGGTCTCGCCACGAAGCATGCCTTCGCGAATATTCCGCGCCTTTTCGCTGGGGCGTGAATCTTCGACCACCTGGTAGAGCGTTTCTTTAATCTCACCAAGCCGGAATTCGATCGTAAGCTCCTTATCTTCTCGGCGAACTCGCAGCCTTAGCAAATCCCCGGCTGACTGCTCCTGTAGCCAGTGATCGATTCTCCGAGGCGCTTCCCCGCCGGCCCAGTTGACGATGACATCTCCGGCGCGCAAGCCCGCCAGTGCGGCTGGACTTTCGGAATCAACGGAGTTCACGACGAACGGCCCGTTCGGTTCATGATCCATAGAGAAACCCAGGGCTGGTCTGCGGTGTTCCGTGGTTCGCAGAGCCAACCCCGCCAAGGCCAGTATTTGTTGATAGGGGAACGGCTCCGTCCCTGCCACATATTTTGCAAAAAATTCTTCGAATGACCCGCCGACGACGCTCTCCGCGGTCAACTGAACATCCAGGCTGTCGCGATACGTTTTCCCTTGCTTGGCAAAATTCGTGTTCATTGAACGCATCACATCGTCCAGGCTCTTTTCGTTGCCGGTGCGATCGCGAATCAGGATATCGAGCAAATTCCCCAATACCTGCCCTTTGGTGTAATACGAAACGCTGAATTCCGGCTGATTGTAGAGGGGATATTTTTCCAGCCAGGCATCGAGGCTGGACTGCTCCGCGCTCTGCCAGCGGTTGGCCGGCCGGCCTTCCAGCTCGGTGATCTGGTCGCCCAGGTCCGCATAGAACTGCTCTTTGCTCCAAATCCCGCTGCGCACCAACGTGTACGACGCGTAGCTGTTCGTCACACCTTCTGCAAACCACAGCGCGCGAGTGTACTGCTCCTTCGTATCGTCCACGGGATACAGTGTTGCGGGCCGGATGCGCTTCACATTCCACAGGTGAAAGAATTCATGCGCCGCGACATTCGCCAGATATTCATCCGAATACGCGCCAATCGCCGTGGAATTCGCGTGCTCCATGCCACCGCCGCCGGCTCCTCTGCCGAAATGGATAATAAAAGTGTAGTGTTCGAACGGCGCCCCATCCATGAGCTTCAGTTCATATTTGCAGATACGCCGCAAGTTGTCCTCGACCACTTTCTTCCGCCAGTTGTCGCCGTGAATCACCACTGTCACCGGAGGCGTAACGTCCCGCAACTCGAACACATCAATTTTCCCAATTTCAATCGGGCTGTCCGCGAGCGCCTCATAGTTCGGCGCTTTAAAAGTATCCTCGTGATTCCGGCCGTTGACGAGCGCCGTGTGTGATAAAGCGCTGGCGGCACTCCATGTGGCAGAAGAGAAGCTAACGGTGAGTTCGACCTCTTCCTCGCGGCGTGCCGGGGCATAAAAAAGAATCATTGCCGGATTGATGAACGCGTGCTCATCATTCAATTGCGATGCAAAAGGGCCAGCTTCGTCCCAATAAGTTGAATAGGAAATCTTCACCGTTCCCGTACCCTTAATGTGCCAAGTTTGCGTGTCCACTTTTTCGATGGATGTTTTTTGCGAACCGACAAACGCCTCCACCTGCTGCACGTGGCTGCTGAAATCGCGGATCTGGTAGAGCGCATTCCAAGCCGGCATGCGCACCAGCACTTCGCCGGTCACATCGGGAATGCTCATCGTCACGTGGAAGAGATGCTTCTCGGGATGTTCCAGGAGAACCTGATATTGAATTGTGGCGCTGGTGGAAGAGCTGAAGGTCAATAAAAATAGAAAGCAGATGCTGGCCGAAATCAGCAGCCTGCTACGCACGGATGTGAGGTTCACCGAGTTCTTGCCTCGCCGGCAAGTTGAGCGGTCGCGCTGAGTTTCTTCAAGACTTTTTCGCACAAGCCATCAAAGCTGCCGTTGGACATGATGAGCACGAGATCTCCCGGTTTCGCTTCACGCGCAAGATGCTCCGCAATGGCATCGGAACTGGGAAACACGCGCGCGTCTTTGCCAAGTGCGCGGACGGTTTCCGCTACCGTCTCAGGGTCAAGCCGGTTTTCGCCCAGTTGCTGGGCGCGAAAGACGCCGCCGAGAATGACGCGGTCGCCGAGAGCCAGCGCCTTAGGCAGCGCCTCCTGAAACACTTTGCGGCGCATGGAATTCGACCGCGGCTCGAGAATGGCCCACAGGCGGCGTCCCGGCCAGCGACCGCGTGCGGCTTCGATGGTCGCTTTCACCGCCGTGGGATGATGCGCGAAATCGTCGACTACCAGGACTCCCCCGATTTCGCCCTGCACATCCATTCGGCGCTTCACGCTGCGAAACGCCGCAAGCGCTTTGCCGATGTCCTGCGCTGAGATGCCGCGTCCCTGCGCGACAATCAGCGCCCCCATGGCATTCAAGACGTTGTGCCGTCCAGTGGCTGCCAGCATAAATTCTCCAAACGATTTTCCCCCATGCGCGACGCGAAACCTCATGGTTTCGCCGTCGATCGCAAAGTCACTCGCCACCCAATCATTCCCGCCGTTGAAACCGTACGTTTCCACTGGACAAAAAGCCTTTTCCGCCGCGCGTCGTAAAGCCGGGCCGGAATCCTCGGCGTCGCCCCAAATGACCACGCGTCCGCACCGGGGAACAAGATTCACCAGACGGCGGAAAGCCAACTGATACGTCTCAAAATCAGGATAAATGTCGGCGTGGTCGTATTCGAGCGAAGTGATGATCAGATCATCTGGATGGTAGTGGAAAAATTTGGGGCCGCGGTCCCAGAATGCCGTCTCATACTCGTCGCCTTCCAAAATGAACTCTTCCCCGCCGCCAAGCCCGTAGCTCTTTCCAAAGTTTTCCGCCACGCCTCCCACGAGAAAATCCGGTCGCTTGCCCGCAGTGTGAAAAATCCACGCGAGCATCGCCGTCGTGGTCGTTTTTCCATGGGTTCCGCTGACGACGATGGAATGCCGTCCCGGGAGAAAAACTTCCTCCAGGACTTCCGGCATCGAGCGATACGGAATCTTGCGATCCAGCACTTCCTCCAATTCCGGATTCCCTCGCGCGATGATGTTCCCAATCACCACCAGGCCCGGCGCTTCTCGCAAGTGCTCCGCGTCAAAAGAGTGGAAGAATGGTATGCCAAGGCTTTCCAATAGCGTTGACGCCGGCGGATATACTCCGGAATCCGATCCAGTCACGCGAAAGCCGCGCTCACGCAGCATCCCGGCAAGCGGCGCCATCGCCGACCCGCCAATCCCGATCACGTGCACATGTTTCGGTTCGCTCAAACCACCACCGCCGGTTCCAGAAATTCGAGTGTGCCTTCTCCATCTGCATCCAGACGCGCTTGAATGCCTAGCGGTATTGTCAGCATAGGCCGAACTGTATGCCCAACAGGAGCTCCAAAGACAATCGGAATCCCTAGCGGCCGCAGTATGCGCGCGCAGACTTCCCTTACGGTAGGCGCCCCAGCCACTGCTGGCTCGCTTTCCGGAAAGTCTCCCAGCACTATTCCGCGCACGCCTTCGAATTTTCCAGCTTGTTTCAAATGCATCAGCACGCGATCCACTTGGTAAGGCTTCATACCGCGGTCTTCGAGGATCAGGATCGAATCCTTGGTGTCCAATTCCCACGGCGTTCCGATGGTGGCCTCCAGGAGAGTCATGCATCCACCCAAAACTCGGCCCAAAGATTGACCCGCGAGGACGGCTTCACCTCTCAGCCGTAGCTTCCACCCGCTTTCCGTTCTGCCCACCGCTTGAAGAAAGGAACTCTCATCGTAGCCCTTGCGCGCATCCGGGCCCGCATTGAGTCCCGCGGCAACCATCGGACCGTAAAAAGTGATCCAGTTGCTCCGTTGCCACAGAAAAATCTGCAAAGTGGTGAGGTCGCTGAATCCAATCACGCATTTCAGGTTCGCCAGGCTTTTCTCCAGGCCGAATTCCAGAAGGTAATTCGATCCGTAACCACCGCGCAAGGCGACCAGCCCGTCGACCTGCTCGGAATTCAGCGGCCCAAGAAAACCATTGGTCCTCTCCAGCGGCGGACCAGCAAAATAACCATCCGCTTTAGTGTCCTGATTTGCGACCACGTGAAAACCATGCCGCTTTAGCTCCGCAAGCCCCGCGATCATGGCCACGGAATCGGCGGGCGAGGCAGGCGCGAACACTCCCAGCCGCGAACCGGCAGTAAGTGCCTTTGGTTTTCGAGGAACTCCATTGCTTCCGTTCATTCTTGATGGCCCTCGACGGGGACCACCTCGGTGATGACGCCCTGCCGATTGAGCTGCGCGACAATTTCCTCTTGTTGCTTGTGGGACACGTTCGCCTCGAATTCCGCGATAGAAGTGGCGCCCGCCATGGAAACTCGAAAGTGTTGCATGGGAATTTTCAGGCCGACCATCAGCCGCTGCACTTCCGTTGCGACGCTCTCCGCGTGACTAGTGGTGATCCGGAACGCCATGAGCCGGCACTTCAAATTGAAGTATTGCTCCGCCCACCCGATAACCGTCAAGCCAAAGAGCACCAGCGCCGTCGAATAGCTGGCGACGGCGTACAAGCCTCCGCCGGCGGCCATGCCGATGGCGGCCTCCACAAAGATCGTCGCCGCGGTGGTCATCCCCGGGACGCCCCCCGATCCGCGCAAAATGGCGCCCGCTCCAAGAAAACCGATGCCCTGAACGATATTGGAAGCGATTCTTGTGCCGCTCGAATCTCCGAAGCGGTGCGCCAGTTCGTTGGAAAGAATGGTGAACAGTGCCGTAGCCAGGCATACAAAGAGGCTTGTCCGGACACCCGCGGGCCGCCGCCGCACCACGCGTTCTAGCCCTATGATGGCGCCCAGCGCCGCCGCCACCGTCAGCCGCAGGATTATTTCGTGAAGAGAAAGCATCGCTCCGGCACCCCACCGCCCGCCTGAACGAAATTCTAGCCATTTACAATTTGAATTGCGTCAATTTCGAGAAGTGGCGTGCCCTAGCGTGTATCTCGCTGCGTTTCAAGTGGCGCAGCCGGTCAAGGCCGAATTTTTCCACCGCGAAACTCCCCAGTACCGAACCGTAGACCATGGCGCGGCGCAGCGAAGCGTCGCTCTTGTCCCCGCATCCCGCAAGGTAGCCCATGAAGCCGCCCGCAAAGCTGTCTCCCGCTCCAGTGGGGTCGTGCGGCTCTTCGAGTGGGAACGCGGGCACGCAGAAGACTCCGAGCCTGTCCACCATCATCGCGCCATGCTCCCCGCGCTTCACAATCAGGGTGGACGGCCCCATCTTGAAAATGTGCTTGGCCGCGCGCAGCAAATTATGTTCGCTGGAAAGCTCGCGCGTCTCCGAATCATTGATCATCAGGATGTCTACGTGCTTTAGCGTCTCGCGCAGCTCGGCGTTCGAACGCTCGATCCAGTAGTTCATGGTGTCCAGCGCCGCGATCTTGGGGCGCTTCTTGACCTGGTGAAGCACGTCGCGTTGCAAATCCGGCGCGATGTTGGCGAGGAACACGTACTTCGAGCCGCGGTATTTTTCGGGGAGCCGCGGCTTGAATTCCGCGAACACGTTCAGTTCCGTCGTCAGTGTTACGCGCTCGTTCAAGTTTTCCGAATACCGCCCGGCCCAGAAAAACGTCTTCCCGGTGGCTCGTTCCAACCCGTCGATATCGATGGTGCGCCCGTGAAAAATCCGCGCATCCACTTCCGTGAAGTCATCGCCCACGATCCCAACGAGGTTTACGTGCGTGAAAAAGCTTGCCGCCACCGCGAAATAGGTGGCCGCGCCGCCAAGCGCGCGCTCCACCTTTCCGTACGGACTTTCTAAGGCATCGAACGCAACTGAACCCACTACGAGTAAGGACACTCTGTTCTCCTAAACGTATTTTCCGATGATGGCGGCGAGACGTTTCTTTGTTGCCCTCGGGACAATTTTAAAATCAGTGACCAGCGCGTGCTGAAGCGCCGATCCGCATTTGCACGACCTGTCCGCAGGCAGCTCTCGGATAGCGGTCCGAAGCACTCTTTGTGCGTTCTCCGCGTTTTGACTCAGCGTGGCCATGATCTGCGAGGCCGTCACCGATTCGTGCTCCGGGTGCCAGCAATCATAATCGGTGATCATGGCGATGGTGGCGTAGCAAAGTTCCGCTTCGCGCGCCAGCCGCGCTTCCGTCACGTTGGTCATGCCGATCACTTCGAAACCGAGCTTCCGGTGTACTTCTGCCTCGGCCAGCGTCGAGAATTGTGGTCCTTCGATGCAGACGTACGTCCCGCGGCGATGGACCTTGACGGCCTCATGCACGCAGGCATCTGCCAGAATGCCGGACAACTGTCCGCACGTGGGGTGCGCAAACGCCACGTGCGCAACGATTCCGTCCCCAAAAAAGGTCGAGATGCGATTCTTCGTGCGGTCAAAAAACTGGTCTGCGACGAGAAATTCTCCCGGCCGCAAATCCTCCTTCAGCGAACCAACCGCGCTCACGGAGATGATCCGCTCCACTCCGAGCAGCTTCATCGCGTAAACATTCGCGCGATAATTGATTTCTCCTGGCAAGATGCGGTGCCCGCGCCCGTGCCGTGCCAGAAACGCCACGCGCTTTCCTTCCAGCATCCCCAGCACGAAGGCATCCGAGGGCTCGCCGAATGGCGTCTTCACATGAATCTCGCGCGTGTTCGTCAGTCCGCTCATCGAGTAGAGTCCGCTCCCTCCGATGATGCCGATCGCCGCCTTGCCAGCGGATTTTGTGCTCCTTGCGTTTGAGGCCTTCTTTGCCGCCATCTTCTTTTTCTCCTCTAGCCCTGAAGGCCGCTCTTCTTCAAGATTTCGTTCACGGCGGAAAATGGATCCTTCTTCCGATCCGCAACCTCCGCCGCCAGCACTGCCAATCGCGCTTCTCCGCCCGCACCGCCCAAGGCCTTCTCGAGCAAACGTGATTCGAGCAGTTCGATCAAACGGTTTTTCCAATGCTCAATATGCTTCCGTTGACGCTCCCCGCTCGATTCAAAATGTTTCTGAAATTTCGCGACGGTCTCGGCCAATTCCTCAATGCCTTCGTTCTCCGTAGCCACGGTGCGCACCACCGGCGGGTGCCAGCCATCGCGGGGCATCACCAGCGAAAGCATCGCCAATAATTGCTGTTCCAGCCGCTCCGCGCCTTCCCGATCCGCTTTGTTCAAAACGAAAATGTCGCCAATCTCCATCAGCCCGGCTTTCATGTTCTGAATATCGTCACCAAGCCCCGGCACCAGCACAACCAGCACGCAATCCGCCAGCCGCACAATGTCGATTTCATCCTGGCCCACGCCGACCGTCTCGATCAGCACATGCTTCTTCCCTGCCGCATCCAGCAGCAGCGCCACTTCCGCTGTCGCCCGCGCTAGTCCGCCGAGAAATCCCCGCGTCGCCATCGAGCGGATAAACGTGCCCGCATCGCCGGCGTGACCCTGCATCCGAATCCGATCGCCAAGAATGGCGCCGCCGGAATATGGACTCGTCGGATCGACAGCGATCACTCCTACCTGTTCGTGTTTCTTCCGGTGATAGCTCGCCAGCCGGTCAACCAGCGTGCTCTTCCCCGTCCCCGGCGCGCCTGTAACTCCGGTGAGATACGCCTGCCCCGTGTGCGGGAAGAGCAGCCGCAGCAACTCCTCCGCTTCCGGCTGATGGTTTTCGATCGCGGTGATCGCACGCGACACCGCGCGCACATCGCCCGCACGCACGCTTCCCGCCCACTTCTCAACCGGCGGAGTCATACTATTCCTGTGGGGCCTTTTGCAAAGGGCAGGCGCATCTCCCTATTATTTCTTCCCAAGGAGCTGCCGGGCAATCACCAACTTCTGGATTTCGCTGGTGCCTTCGCCGATGGTGCAGAGCTTCACGTCGCGGTAATACTTCTCCGCGGGATAGTCCTTGATGAAGCCATACCCGCCGTGAATTTGCACGCACTCATTGGCCACTTGAACTGCAATTTCGCTGGCAAACAGCTTGGCCATGCTCGATTCCCGCGTGAAGCGCACATCCTTTTTATCCGCGAGCCACGCCGCCTGATAAACCAGCAGCCGCGCCGCTTCTACTTGCGTGGCCATGTCCGCCAGTTTGAATTGCACCGCCTGAAACTCGCTGATCGCCTGCCCAAATTGCTTGCGCTGCTTCGCGTATTTGGTAGCCGCTTCGAGCGCGCCTTGCGCCATGCCCAGCGCCAGCGCGGCAATCGAAATCCGTCCTCCGTCTAGAATTTTCAAGCTGCCGGTAAAGCCCTCGCCCTCCGGCCCCAGCAAGTTTTCCTGCGGCACGCGGCAATCGTTGAATATCACTTCCGAAGTGTCGCTCGCGCGCATCCCCAGCTTATTTTCTTTTTTTCCCGGCTTGAATCCCTTCATTCCTTTTTCCAGAATGAACGCGCTTATTCCGTGCGAACCTTTCGATTTGTCCGTCACCGCCATGGCCACACAATAATTCGCATAGTGGCCATTGGTGGTAAACGTTTTCGCGCCGTTGAGCACCCAATGCTTCCCGTCGCGCACAGCCGTCGTCCGCGTGCCCCCCGCGTCCGAACCCGCCTCCGGCTCCGTCAGCGACCAAGCCCCAATCGCCTTTCCCGAAGCCAGCGGCACAAGGTACTTCTTCTTCTGCGCCTCCGTGCCAAACTTGAAAATGTGGTTGGAGCAAAGCGAATTGTGCGCCGCGACAATCAACCCCACGGAGCCATCCACCCGCGCCAGCTCTTCAATCGTCAGCGCGTATTCGATGTAACCCAGCCCCGCCCCGCCATACTCTTCGGGAAAAATTACGCCGAGCAGCCCCATTTCCGCCAGCTGCGGCATGATCTCGACAGGAAAATGCGACGCCTCGTCCCACTCCATCACGTGCGGCGCGATTTCCCCCTCGGCGAATTCCCGCACACTGCGGCGAAGCTGCTGCTGTTCCTCGGTGAAGCTGAATTCCACGGTCTCCTCGGCAGTTTATGAGTCTTTCGTCTGCGAAGCTAAAGCATTGCTTATCTTTTTATTTTACACGAGCGCGGCCGCCAGCCCTGCCGATCTCAGCGTGTCGTTCCTTATTGAGCAAGAAACCGCTTAGACTAGCTGAAGTGTCAACGACTTGCTTGCGGCGTCTTTCCGCTATGCGCCCGCCTTCTGCGTCTTCGCAACAACTTCCTTCAATACGACAAGAGCCCGCTCGATCCCCACCCGGTCCACGTCACAATGCGTAACGAACCGCACCGAATACAGCGCCGTGTCCTGTGCCCACACTCCCTGCGTATGAAGCGCATCGCACAACTCCACCGCTGTTTTCCCGGTCTTCGTGCAATCAAAGATCACGATGTTTGATCGCACCTTCTTCGCATCAATCGTCAACCCCGGAATCTCCGCGATCCCTTCCGCCAGCCGCTTGGCATGCTCCTGATCGATGTGCAGCCGCGCCGGCGACTTTTCCAGCGCAATCAAGCCCGGCGCGGCAATCACGCCCGCCTGACGCATCCCTCCGCCGAACATTTTCCGGTACACCCTCCCCTTCTCGATAAACGCTTTCGTCCCCGCAATCACCGATCCCACTGGCGCGCCAAGCCCTTTCGACAAACAAAACATCACCGAGTCCACTTTTCTTGTCATCACCGCCACGTGGTCTCCCAGCGCCGTCGCCGCATTAAAAATCCGCGCCCCATCCAGATGCACCTTCAACCCCATCTTATGCGCGTGGTCGCAGATGTCATCCACGTGCGCCGTCGGATAAACCGTTCCTCCCGCCATGTTGCTCGTGTTCTCCAGGCACACCAGCGCCGACTGCGAATCGTAATAAATCTTCGGCCGGATGACCGCCTCGATCTGCTTCCAAGTCAGTATCCCATCCTCGCCCCGGGCCGCTCGCGGCATGCAGCCAGCAATCGCCGACATCGAAGCCAGCTCATACAAATTTACATGCGAGCGCTCTTCACAAATCACTTCGTCGCCATGATGCGTCCACACCTTGATGGCGATGAGATTCCCCATGCACCCCGTGGGAACAAACAACGCCGCCTCTTTCCCAAAAATCTCCGCCGCCCTCTTCTCCAGCTTGTTAACCGTCGGGTCCTCTCCGTAAACGTCATCCCCGACCTCCGCTTCGGCCATCGCCCGCCGCATCTCTGCCGTTGGCCGCGTCACCGTATCGCTCCGCAGGTCCACCACCCCCGCCGGAATCTTCACCGCCGTTTCCGCCGCAACCTGATCCGGATCCACCCGTTGATTCCCCTTAGCCACCGTATAACTCATGCTCTTCTCCGTGTCCTCTGTGCCCTTGCGTTAAAACGCTCTTTCTACTTCATGGCCAGTCGATCCTTTTCCGAGTCTCACCGCATCAATTCCACAAACACCTCATTGGAAACGCTCAGCCTCTCCGGGGCAAGCCGCACCAAGCTTCCCTCTCGCTTCACCAGTCCCGCCAAAGCCAAAGGATCTAACTTTCCCGCCAGCGTCACGCCATACTCTTGTTCGATGCGATCCAAATCGATCCCATCCAACTGCCGCAACCCGAGAAACAATTCCTCTTCCAGCGCGCTCTCCGTCGTCAGCCTCTCATACTGCTCCACCGGCAATCGCCCGCCCTGCACCGCCGTCACATATTCCCCCGCGTCATGCGCATTGGCCCACCGTTCCGTTCCCGAAAACGAATGCGCCCCCGCCCCAAATCCCAAATACGGCTCCCGCTGCCAGTATTTCAGATTGTGCTTCGACTCATACCCCGGCTTGGCCCAATTCGATATCTCGTAGTGATGATACCCCGCCGCTCCCAAAGCCTCCTGCGCCATCTCATAATAGTCAGCCATTTCGTCCTCGCTGGGCACCGCCCCGGCGCTGTACTTCCCCCCGCCGAGCAGCAACTCCTTCCCCAGCCGGCTGCCCTCGTCAATCTCCAACAAATAAACCGAAACATGCTCCGGCGCCAGCCACGCCAATTCATCCAAAGACCGCCGCCAGCTTTCTTTAGTCTGGTGCGGCAAACCCGCAATCAAATCAAAGTTGATGTTCCGAATTCCCGCCGCCCGCAGAATCGGCACCGCCCGATAAATATCCGCCCGGCGATGCATCCGCCCCGCGGCAATCAACTCTTTATCCACAAACGACTGCAACCCAAAACTAACCCGGTTAATCCCCGCCGCCACCCAAGCCACCGCCTTCTCCGCCTCAATCGTCTCCGGGTCCGCCTCCAGCGTCACCTCCACGAGTTCCGTCACGAATGTGGAGCGTATCGCCTCCAAAATGTCTCGCAGGTGAGCTGGATCGAGCAGACTCGGCGTCCCGCCTCCAATGTAAACCGTGTCCACCACGGCTTCGTGGCACAGCCACCTCTGCCCCATCGCGCGGTTTTGGCGCGATGAATCCTGGCTGTGCGCCTTTTCATCAATCTCGGAACCGCAGTTCACCCCAGCCGCCCTCAACGACTCCTGATGCTCCCGAATCTCCCGGCAAACCGCCTCCACGTAAGGCGCAAACCGACTGCTAGCCACCACCCCCGTATGAAAATTGCAATACGTACACTTCGTCTGGCAAAACGGCACTTGCACGTAAATCCCCAGCTTCTTCATCATCCAAAAACTCTAGCACACCATCGCCACATCGCCATCTTCCGTCCCACCTAAACTCGTCTCCTGTACTATTCGCCGTCGCCTCGATTCCCCATCGAACTCGTCTGGTCGATCGAATCCGTCGCCGCTACCCCGGTAATCAGCCGCGCGCCGCGGCTGAACGTCAGATACTCAAATCCCCACTGCACGAAGACCTGGACACGGCTTTGAAATTCCACGATGTAAATCAAGTGAATGAACACCCACATCAGCCAAGCCAGCAAACCGGAAACGTGGATCCCAAAAATATTGGCCACCGCCGCCGCGCGCCCGATCACCGCCATCTCGCCCTTGTTAAAATAATGGAACGGCGGATGCTCCTTCTTTCCTTCCAGGCGTGCGCGAATAACTTTTGCCGCATAAGCTCCGCCCTGCATCGCCACTTGCGCGACGCCAGGCAGCGGCGTTCCCTTCTCATCGACAGCGTGAGCGAGATCGCCCAGGATGAAAATATCCGGGAAGTTGGCAACCGTCAGGTCCCGATTTACTTTGATCCGTCCGTTGCGGTCCGTCTCCGATTTCGTACGCTCGGCAAGCTTCCTGGCAAAGGGTGTGGCCGTTACCCCGCCGGCCCACAGCACGGTCCTAGCCTCCAGCGCTTCACTCGCATCTCCACGCTTGAACGTGACGCCCCGCGCGTCAATGTTCGTCACCATCACGCCCTTAATCACTTCCACGCCAAGTCGCGTGACCAGTTTCTCCGCCTTAGCCGACAAATCCTCCGGAAACGGTCCCAAAACTCTTGGCGCTCCCTCCATCAAAATAATCCGCGCCTTCCGCGGATCGATCCTGCGAAAATCGTGACGCAGCGTCTCGCGCGCGATTTCCGCAAGCGCTCCGGAGAGTTCCAGCCCGGTCGCCCCCGCGCCCACAATGATGAACGTAAGCCAAGCCTGCTCCTCTTCCGGTGTGGCGGCGCGCTCGGCGCGCTCGAACGCGTAGAGAATCTTGTGGCGGATCGCCGTGGCTTCCTCTACGGACTTCAAGCTCGGCGCCCACTCCCGCCAGGAATCGTTTCCGTAGTATGACGTCTGCGTTCCCGTCGCCACGATCAAGGAGTCATACGCGAAACAAGCGCCGTCGCGCAGAATCACTTGTCTAGCCTGTGGATCGACGTCCGCCGCCTCGCCCAGAATCACTCGCGTGTTTTTCTGACGGCTCAGCACGCCGCGCAACGGCGCCGCAATTTCTCCGGGAGACAGCGAACCGGTGGCCACCTGGTAAAGCAGCGGTTGAAAAAGATGAAAATTCCGCCGGTCGATCAGCGTGACTTCCACCGGCGCACGTTTCAGCTTTTGCGCCGCGGCCAGCCCGCCGAATCCGCCGCCGAGAATGACCACTCGATGTTCTCCGCCCATTCGTTCTCTCCCAAACGCAACCTCGCGCATCCCAAAATCATCTCATCTATTGTAGACTGCCCGGCTTTGCCGCGTGGGACTTGCGCGGAGATTCCCATTCTTACCGCTGCCGTCCTCGCCCTGGAGTGAAATCGGGCCGGGAACTGTATAATCGGGAGTTGCGAATGTTTGGAAAAGAAAAAAACGCCGCAACTCACCTGGAGAGGGACACCCTGCGTTTTCTCTGTTCCGTGCTGATTAAGAGCGGCACGCGCCTGGAGATCTGCAAGCTGCTGGATCCTAGCGTCTTTGCAGATCCCTTGCACCGCGTCGTTTTCGAAGAAATCCGTGGCATGGGCGCGGTGGACTCCCGCCACCTCCGCGCGCTATTGCCCGCCCGCGTGACCAACCGCGGCTTCCCGGACTTCGACCTGAAGGAACTGCTCGCCCCGCACGAAGTCACCGAAAAAGAAATCGATCACCTTTTTGAAAGCGCGCTGCAGCTTCTCGACATCAGCCATCCGGACGAAGGACGCCGGGCGAATTAGCCATCCGATGGAATCCTCCTCTCGCCGTGTCCTAATTTTTTTCGAGATTCTCGCCTTCGCCGCTTTTGTCGCCTGGTATATCTGGCAACTTCAGGCTTGCTGCTTCCGTGCGTGGCTGGTTTTCCCCGTTTGGTTGCTCGCCAGTCTCGTGCTCCACCGCGACACTCCCAAAACAATAGGATGGCGAGCCGACAACCTGTGGTCCGCCACAAAACGATCTGCCGCCTTTTTCGTTCCCTGCATCGCTGCACTGTGCCTCGCGGGAATCCTGCTCGGCGCGCTGCATCGTCCCGCGGAACATCTCCTCGTTCCCAAGCATTTTTTTGGATACATGGCCTTCTGCCTGCTTCAGCAGGTGGGGCTGAATTCTTTTCTAACGAACCGGCTTCTCGGCATAACGGAAAGTCCGGCGCGTGCTGCGCTGCTCTCAGGCGCAATTTTCGCCGCGCTGCACTGGCCGAATCCCGTGCTCATTCCGCTCACCTTCATCGCCGGAGTCGCCATGGCCTGGCTCTTTGCCCGCGATCGCAACATCATCCCGCTCGCCATCGGGCAAGGAATCCTGGGGACTTTAGTTTGGTGGGCGTTTCCCGTCGCGTGGCATCACGCCATGCGCGTGGGGCCGGGCTTCTACAGCTTCCATCCGCGGTGAGAAGTGGGATTCACAGATTCAAGTGGGCGTACGTCTTCCCGGTAGAAGTCACACCTTGCCTTGATGAGCGCTTCCCTCTTGCATCATTTAGCCAAACTCCGGGAATCGACAGTCCGCACTTCGCACACGCGCCTCCCGCGATGCGATTCTCCAGCACGTCATGCCATGAGCGCCGCACCAGCAGTTCCGCACAGTTCGGACAATACGTATTGGCGCCATCGCTGTAGATATTTCCCTCATAGACGTAGCGCAAGCCCGCATCAAGCGCGATCTGCCTCGCCCGATCTAACGTCTCCGGCGGCGTGCACGGTTTGTCCTGCAGCTTGAAGTCCGGGTGAAATGCGGTGAAGTGCAGCGGCACATCGGGACCGAGATGAGCGAGAATCCATTCGGCCAACTTTCGCGTTTCCGCCGGATCATCATTTAGGGTCGGAATCATCAGGTTGGTGATCTCAAACCACACCGGCGTTTCCTTCTTCAACCACGCCAGCATCTCCAGCACCGGTTGAAGGTGTGTCAGCGTAATCTTCCCGTAAAAATTCTCGGTAAAGGCCTTGAGGTCCACGTTGGCCCCGTCGATGTGATCGTAAATGTCGTGGAACGCCTCGTAAGTGATGTACCCATTCGTGACCATCACCGTTTTCAGGCCGTATTTCCTAGCCTCTTTGCAAATGTCGATGATGTATTCGCCCCAAATCGTCGGCTCGTTGTAGGTAAATGCGATGGAATCGCAACCGTATTTCAGCGCCAGCAGCGGCACGTCTTCCGGCGGAACATGCTGCGAACGTACCTGATCCGACCGCGATTTCGAGATGTCCCAGTTTTGACAGAAGAAGCAGCCCATGTTGCAGCCTGCCGTGCCCATGCTGAAAACGCTCGTCCCCGGCAAAAAATGATTCAGCGGCTTCTTTTCGATGGGATCCACTTGCAGTGCCGCCGGCGAGCCGTATCCCAGGCTATAAAGTTTTCCGTCTTGATTGATGCGAATAAAACAGAATCCCGCTTGACCGGGCCCAATGTGGCAATGCCGCGGACAGAGATAGCAGTGGACCTTTCCGTTGTGCTCTGCCTCCCACCAACGGCCCTCGTGCAGATGTTCCGTCTTCTGGAGGATCTTCAGCTCTTCCATGGATCCTCCTCTCAAACAGCATTATACCTCCTGACGGCCACGCCCGCGCGGGCAAAGCGAATTGGAGTAACTCGCTTCACGCCAAGCTTGTCAAGAAATGTCAAGAATCAATTTTGGAAGACGTAATTCAGGCACTAATACCTTTCCAGGGTGAAGTTCTATTGAGAGGAACCAATCAGCGCTTGATGATTGCTGCAGGCATCAAATCATCCAGAAACACTCGCCATCTCTAAAAAGGGGAGAAAACTAGCCATGAGACTCCGCTTTGCCTCAGCAATTGCCGCATTGGCTCTGCTTGCCTGCGGATCATCGGCCCTCGCTCAAGACCGAGACGACAATCTTGCAGTCCTCCGCTCCGCCGCTGATGCCGGGGACCTGCGCGGACTATTTGCATTGGGGAATCGCTTGTTACACGGTCAGGGAGTCGAGCGGGATTACCAGCAGGCGCTCGCTTACTTCCGCGCGGCAGCCGATCAGGGCTTTGCGCCAGCGCAAAACCAGCTTGGCGTGATGTATGAACGAGGTCTGGGAGTGCCAAAGGACTACTTGGGAGCGATGAATTATTTTCGCCAGGCGGCGAACCAAGGTTATCCGCTGGCGCAATATAATGTCGGGCGTTTATATGACGTCGGCCTCGGCACGCGAGTAGATAACCAGCGAGCCTTTGAGTGGTTCAGGAAGGCGGCGGACCAGGGTCAACCGGACGCGCAGGATGCAGTGGGTTTTTGTTATCAGCGTGGAGTAGCAGCGCCCCAAGTTTTCGCTTGGGCTCTTGACTGGTACCGGAAGGCCGCCAACCAGGGGTCCGCTCAAGCAGCGAATGACATTGGACATCTCTATCAAACAGGGCTGGGAGTCCAACAGGATTACGACCAAGCTCTTTCCTGGTATTACAAAGCTGCCGAACTTGGAAACTCCGATGCCCAGGACAATATTGGTTATATGTACGAACATGGGCTCGGCTTGGAACCGGACTTTACGCAAGCGCAGATGTGGTATCGCAGGGCGGCCAGCCAGGGAAGCATGGGGGCGGCGAACAATCTCGGCTATATGTATGACAAAGGCGAGGGCGTGACGCCGGATTATGGCCGGGCGCTGGCTTGGTATCAGATTGCCGCAAATCAAGGGTATAAGACGGCCATCCAGAATATCGAGCTGCTCAGGAACAAAGTGCAATCCAGCGACCCAGACCAATGGGAAGCGGCGAACAGGTATGCCAGTCGAGCCGTACAGCAGCTGGCCGAACGGATCGCCCGGACGAAGGATTTAGCCTGGGAATCCGCTGAACTGGAACTCGACGCGCGGCAAGAAGAGTACGTAGCGGCACAAGTACCGCAGCCTGGAAGAAATGGTGTTGCGGGCCGCAGCACCAATGCGATTGATGCGGATAGATTCCGGACAGAGGCTCAGAAATTCCGCTTCGAGGCAGCACGTTTGCGCAAAAGCCTGACGGAAGCGAACGATCAGCAGACGGCCGACTTTTCGCCGCAAACAGCGCCTTCGCCAATCTCTTCCGGCGTGACTTACGCCGCAGATCGGCCCACGAATGGGGCCGGTCCCCAGACGCTGCCAGCCAACGATGACGACCCGCCAAGCCGCGTTGCTCAGTTGCGTTACATAAGGGGTCGGGTTTCGTTCGAACCTGCAGGCACGGACGACTGGAGTTACCCCAGTCTGAATCGCCCCATGACAACGGGAGACAAACTCTGGGCCGATGAAGGAGGACGCGCCGAATTGGGCACGGATTCCGCCAAGATTCGCCTGAACAGCACCACAGGGTTCTCGTTCCTGAATCTCAATGACCACATCACCCAGATCCGGCTCAATGAAGGGAGCATTCAGATTCATCTGCGCCGCCTTGACGAAGACGAATCATTCGAGGTAGACACTCCGAATCTCGCGCTATCTCTTCTGCGCCCAGGCAATTACCGCTTGGATGTGAGCGAGGCTGGCGATATGACTGCGGTGACCGTCCGCGGGGGCGAAGGCGAAGTGACTGCCGGTGGTCTGGCTTTTACGGTCCGCTCCGGACAGGCAGGCACCTTTACCGGGATAGATGAAATCTCACAAGACATAGAATCCATCCAAGGCACGGATGATTTTGACGATTGGTGCCGGAATCAAGATCGCCGCGAAGAACACGCGCAATCCGTCCGCTACGTCTCGCGCGACGTGATCGGCTATGAGGATCTCGACGATTACGGCGAGTGGCGGCACGTGCCGCAGTACGGTGACGTGTGGGTGCCCACTGCGGTTGCCGCCGGATGGGCTCCCTATCACAACGGCCATTGGGCCTGGGTTTCGCCCTGGGGCTGGACGTGGGTTGACGATGCGCCCTGGGGTTTTGCTCCATTTCACTATGGCCGCTGGGCCTACGTGAATGGGTTTTGGGCATGGTGCCCAGGACCGGTTGCGACTGCGGACAGCGTCGCGGCACGTCCGGTGTATGCTCCTGCGCTGGTGGCATGGGTCGGCTCGCCGCGGCTCGGCTTGAGCAATGAAGGAGGAGTGGCGTGGTTCGCGCTAGGTCCTCGAGAAGTCTACGTTCCCCCTTACCGAGTTAGCCCGACTTATGTGACCAACGTAAACGTGACGAACACGACGGTCACGAATACCTACGTCACGAATGTCGTCAACAACAACACGAGCGTTACGAACGTCAACGTCACGAACGTGACATACGTCAACAAGACTGCGCCGGGGGCTATTACTGCCGTGCCGCAGAGCGCCTTTACGTCTGCGCAACCGGTTGCTAAAGCGGCGGTTCAGGTGGATGCGAAGCAGCTCGCTGTCGCAAAGGTGGGCACAAATAACATGGTCGTGGCGCCGCAGGCAAAGAGCGTGGCCGGCACCGCTGCACCGGCGGTGAACGTGCCAAAGCCTCCGGATAGCACGCTGAATCGGGCGGTCGTCGCCAAAGTGGCCCCTCCGCCACAGCCCGTTTCCTTCGCGGTGCAGCAGAAGATGATTCAACAGAACGGCGGCCACCCGGTTTCCGCATCGGAGGTCCAGCGCCAGCAGGTGCAGCAGCATCTCCCGCAAGCAGTTGGGCCGGTAGTGAAGATAGCTCCGCCCGTCGCACTTGGCGGTAACCAAACGGGCGCAAACCCAGGCCAGCCGCGCCAGAGTGACGCGAAGCAAAACCAGCACGCTGAGGCTGCCCATTCGGAAAAAGACAGCCCAAGTAAGCCCGCGGTAAGCACAGTGATATCGCCCGTGCAGGCAAAGCCGATAGCTCCGCCGGTCGCAGTGGGGGGTAACCAAACAGGCGCAAACCCAGGCCAGCCGCGCCAGAGTGACGCAAAGCAAAACCAGCACGCTGAGGCTGCCCATCCGGAAAAAGACAGCCCAAGTAAGCCCGTAGGCACAGTGACATCGCCCGAGCAGGCAAAGCCGACGAATCAGCAGAACGGCCCTGTCCGCGACATGCGCGCTCCATCGGTCAACCAGCCGGAGCATGCAATCCAACCGCAAATCACCAACGTCACGAACAAGTCTGAAGTCAAAGCAAATTCCCAGACGCCGTCGCAACCCGCAGTTCCTCAAAAGGACAACGCGCGAAAGGATCAATCGGCTCCGGTACAGGCTCTGGCTCCGGTGTCGAGGAACCAAGCGCCTGCAGCGGAGAGCAAACCGAGCGACGCCAAGTCTCAAAACGCGCCGCCAGCTACAAGCAGTAATCCGGCGAATCGCCCGTCCACGGTCACTGGTCAGGAGGATCAGCGAAAACAAGCTGGACCGAAGGGGCAGGAGCAAAAGGGCCAGCAGCAACAGAAGCCCGACAAAAACCAGAAAGCGTCCGACAAACCCGCTCAGAAGCCAAACAAAAATCAGAAAACGTCGGACAAACCCGTTCAGCAGCCCAAATAATCAGGAGCCGGCACTCTCCTTGAGCATCGGATAGGTGGCGTTTGGTCCTTGGATTCCACATTCGCGTTTAGCATTGCCGCGCAAACCTTCGGACTTGGGCGCGGAGCTAGGAATTTAGCTAGTTCTCGTGACCCATTATCCGAATTTGCTAAAGGCATGTGATTCCAGATTCAGGCATGCCGGCGGCGCTGAAAACGCTGTCTCTCCGCGGCCCAATCCACAAACCGTTCCATGTGGTCGCGGTACTTCCAGGCGAGTCGAAAGAACTTGCGGGCCGTCAAATTGGCGGCCTCTTTCCCGAGGAAGGTCTCAAACCGCCAACGAATGTACGGGCTCTTCCACGGATTGAATCGATAGCCACGCGCTGCATTCCAGTAATACTGCATTGTCTTGAACATGTTCTTGCGCAATGGGCGAATCGCCCAGCCCTCTTCGTCAAGACTCTAATTCTCGGCCGCCGGCGCCGAGAGATGGTCGTGCACGAGAACCCAGCTTGCTCCGCGTTTCTCCCAAATCCCGGTGTACCGGAGGTCCATTTCAGTAGTCTTACCGTTCTTTGATTTTTCCAACAAATGCATCGGCACAATGGTCCAGGCGATCATGCCGCGGCGCGTCACTTTCAGCTCCTTGCCCGCCGTCAGCTTGATCTCCGACGCGTTGTCCAGGAATTCCTTCTGCACCCCGTCGTGAAATTCCTTCCAGCCGTGATACTGGAACGGAGCGACATCGTAGAAAACCAGGCCGTTATCCTTGGCGTAGAACTTTGCCGGAGCCTCCGCATTTCCCGTGCTCCATGCGGCACAAAAACCATCGATGAGCTTTCGAAATGTTGCGTCGTCCGTAGCCTTCTGCTGCGCACGGGCGCCGACGAAAGTCAGCAATGCCCCGGCGATCGCCAGCGCCACATATAGCGTCCAGCGCCATCGTTCGGCATTTTTGTGGATGGCTCTGCCCATGGATGCGGTCATTCCGTATCTCCTGGCAACCCGGGGACGAGAGTTTGCAGGTGGATGTCCCAACGCGTGCCGCATACCGTAGTCCCTTTGTAGTAATTTTGCAAGCGTTCTTATTCGCCTCCTGCGGGAGCAGACGGTTCTCGCTGCCCCACTCCCCCTTCAGGGACCGCCATTTGCCGGTAAATCCTCCCTCTTGGCCGAATCTCTGATGCACCCCTCTGAAGGTGCCTCTATTCTCGCCATGTCGCAAGGAAATCGCCTTTCAGGAGGACACCATGGCAGCCCGGCAGACATCCTCTAGGACCCTGAAATCCATAGCGGGCGCGGGCATTTTCGCGCTCGGTCTCCTCCTTCTCTTCGTCAACCTGGATGGAGTCGCCGCCCAAATCAGCTACGCGGTCGGGGCTCCCGCGGAAGCTCCGCAAATCCTGCCGGTGCTCGGCCTCCTGGGTTTGCATGCCTTGCAAGCCTATACCTTCGACCACGCCGGGTTTTTCCCGACTCTCCTGCGGATCTTGGTATCATTCTGGCCGCTGCTCCCGATCTTCATCGGCGCGCTACTATTGCGCAGTTCGGTTCTCGAGGGCTTCGCGCCGCAACGGATCGGCGCTGATCTGGAAATCCACGTCGGTCCTGACCGGAGAACGGTGTGAGCGACGAAAACAAATTCGACCCGCAAAAGCTCGCTGAAGAGCTTCGCGACAAGATCCACGGCAAGATCCGCGATCGCATCACCGGGCGGCGCCCCCCCATGGTCGTCGGCCTCGGTCTTGGAAGCCGCCCCTACGGGGGAAGCCTCGCTTGGGGCGTGATCCTGACATTATTCGGCGTTGCCATGCTTCTCGATCACCTCGGAATAATCTCCTTCGACCGCCTCTGGCGCTTTTGGCCCCTGGTGCTGATCTTTGCCGGGGTGGTCAATTTCAGGTCTCCCGAGCGCCGCTTCTGGGGCATCATCCTGCTCTTTGCGGGCGTCATTCTACAATTCAATCAGTTGGGCCTTTCGCACTTCGGATGGGGTGATTTCTGGCCGTTCCTCCTGATCGCCGCCGGCCTGCTGCTGATGTGGAACGCCCTGGACGCCAGAAAGAGGCGCGCCGAAGTTTCGCCCGCAGGCAGCGATCCGCGCACCACGCTCAACGAGGCCGTCGTCTTCGGAGGTCTCGAGCGCCGGATGACCAGCCAGGATTTCCAAGGCGGGGATGTCACCGCCATCTTTGGCGGCGTCGAACTCGATCTCACCGAAGCCAATATGCAGGCGAACGAGGCCATCTTGGCAATCACCGCCATCTTCGGCGGCGTGGAAGTTCGCGTGCCCTCCTCCTGGCAGGTGGCCTTCCGCGGGGCGCCCATTTTCGGTGGAATCGAAGACAAGACGCGCACCGCCCGCGTGAATGATCCCGCAAATCCCAACCCCAAAACGCTGGTGATCACCGGCGCCGTCATCTTTGGTGGTTTGGAAATCAAGAACTGAGCCCGCCCGATGCACCCGCTCCTCACTCGTAACCGCCTGGGACTTTACCTGCTCGCTTGGGTCCCGCTCACTGCCACTTCGATCTACGTCCTGGTCACCCGCGGGACGCTCAGTTGGCTGCAAGCAACTGTCCTCGCTATGGCCGTCTTTCTGTTCTACGCTCTCCTCTGTCTCTCGGCCTGGTACCCCTGCCGCGCCACTCCCTTGGGTAAAGTCAGTTTCATCCGCCTGCTGCTGACGCATTTGATCGCTGCGGGATTCATGAGTTTCGTTTGGACTCAGGCTGGCGCGGCGCTCGCCTACGCCGTTCTCAGCCCCGAAAAATTCGCTGCCATCAAGCACCAATTCGAGCCGCAGGTTAACGCCATCTTCACCGTCGGCGTCCTTCTCTACCTGCTTTCAGTCGCTTTCCACTATGTGCTGATCGCCATGGAAGACTCGCGCCGCGCGGAAGCGCAGGCGATCGAAGCGCGCGTCCTTGCTCGCGACGCCGAGCTAAAGGCCTTGAAAGCCCAGGTGAATCCGCACTTTTTGTTCAACAGCCTTAATTCCATCAGCGCCTTGACCAGTATCGACCCGGCGCGGGCGCGTGATATGTGTGTCTTGCTTGGTGATTTCTTACGGTTAACTCTCGGCTTGGGCGAAAAAAATCTAGTGCGCTTTTCTGACGAGCTGGAGCTGCTTCAAAAATATCTGGCGATTGAGCAAGTTCGTTTCGGTGATCGATTGAAGATGCACGAGGAGATTCAAGAGGATTCCAAAGTCTGCCTGCTGCCGCCATTGTTGCTGCAGCCGCTCGTCGAAAACGCCGTCAAACATGGCATCGCCGCTCTCCCCGAAGGCGGCGACGTGCGCCTCGCCGTGCAACGACAGAACGGGCGCTTGTCCATCCTCGTCGAAAATTCATGGGACCCGGAAGCTCCCCCGCGTCGCTCCGGAGGCATGGGACTGAAAAACGTCCAACAACGTCTCGAGGCCCGCTACGGAAAAGAGGCCAGCCTTCGCGTAAGTACTGAAGGCGAACTTTTTCAAATCAGTTTGGATCTTCCGGCGGAAAGCGAGGAAAAAACGTGAGCCCTGGCCAGGACAAACGATGGAAGGCCCTCATCGTCGATGACGAAGAGCTAGCGCGCCACGTCATCCGCGAGTATCTGCAATCTCATCCGGAGATCGAAGTCGCCGCCGAATGCGCCAACGGCATGGAGGCCGTCAAGGCCGTCGCGGAGCACAAGCCCAATCTCATTTTCCTCGACGTGCAAATGCCCAAACTCACCGGGTTCGATGTACTGGAACTGATCGGCACCGACATGCCCGTCATCTTTGTGACCGCCTACGACCAGTATGCGATGCGCGCCTTTGACGTCCACGCCGTCGACTATCTACTAAAACCCATCGGGAAAGGGCGCTTCGATGCAGCCGTCGAACGCGCGAAAAACCGCCTCGGCGAAAAAATGCCCGCCGCGCACGAACTCGCCGCCGCCGCGCGGCCACCGCAACAGTTTCTGGAGCGCCTGGTGGTGAAAGACGGCACCAAGGTCACGCTGATTCCGGTAGGAAAACTCGATTACGCCGAAGCCCAGGACGACTACGTGGCGCTAGCCACTCAGGGCAAAAAGCATCTCAAGCAGCAAACCATCGCCGGCCTCGAAGCAGGCCTCGATCCGGGCAGCTTCGTGCGCATCCACCGCTCCTACATCGTGAACCTGGAACGCGTCGCGCGCATCGAGCCCTACGGCAAAGACAGCCGCCTCGCCATTCTAGCTGACGGCACGCGCTTGCCCGTCAGCCGCGCCGGCTACGCCCGCCTCAAAGCCCTCCTTGACGGACGCAAATAATCAGCCTTCGCCTCCGATCCATCGATGCAGAAATGCGCTAATGGTTCTTACTAAGGACGGAAATTACCGGCAGGCTGAAAACCAAACACGCAGAACTAAGGACCTACAACTCGCCTCTTATGCGCTGAGACGCCGTACCCAGATGCGGCTCGTGGCAGGTTTGCCGAGGTGCATGGTCTTTCCATTGGAGCGCAGCGTCATCGTTTCGTCGTACTCGCGCTTCAGCACCTCGACGGTTGTTGCTGGCCGCAAGCGCAGCCCTTCCAGAAATTCCAGAAACTGCGCATCCTTTTCGTATACGCAAAGAATCTCGCCCGCTTCCTTGGCCCGCAAATCGGCGAGCAGCACCGCGCCTTGTTTCCGCAACTGCGCGATGCCTCCGCGCATCGGCACGCCGTGCGGGCAACTCTTCTTGTCGCCAAAACGCTTGAGCAGCAGCGCTTCCACTTCCGGAGAAATAGCGTGTTCCAATCGCTCCGCTTCGTCGTGCGCCTTCGCCCACGAAAGCCCAATCACTTCCGTCAACAGCATCTCCGCGAGCTGATGCCTCAGCGCGAGATGTTCCGCACGCTTGCGACCCTTTTGCGTCAGGTCGATCCGCCCGCTGCGCTCCACGCGAACGTGCCCATCGCGCGTCATGCGCTTCAGCGCCGCCGTCACCGCCGGAGGCGTCACATTCAATTCCTCCGCCAGCCGCGCGCTGATGGGCACGTGATCCTCTTCCAGCATCTCCCAGATGGCCTTCAGGTAATCTTCCTGCGATACGCTCGTTTTTTCCCGTCGCAACGCCGCTCCTATTGTGCTCTTGTTCTGTGTTCGCGCTTTTCTCTCAGCCCCAGCGCCAATTGATTCACGCGTCGCTTGATGCCCTCGAACACCCGCTGATACGTCTCCGGCGAAGCGCCGTAAGGATCCTGCACGATCCAATCCTCGACTTTCTCCTGCTCCCAATAAGATTCATCCCTTTGCCTGCCGGTCATGTTAATGATGATGTCCGCGGCATCGGCGGCTTCGCGCGTGAGAACATCGGAAGTCAACCCGTCGGCGGAGTAGCCGTTCAGCAGCAGGGTTTGCTTGGTTTGTTCGGCGATCGATCCCATCGGACTCAAACCCGCGCTAGCCGCCTCGATCACGTCCGCGGCGTCATAGCGCGCAATAGCTTCCGCCATGGGGCTGCGGCACGCGTTCCCCACGCACACAAAGAGAACTCTCGTCCGCCGGGATTGCCGCGCCTCAGTATCTGCCTTCTTTTCTTTTTCCACGATTAGGACTTCGCGCTGCCCGCCGCTTGCTTCGTTCCCGCAGCGACAAGCCCAAGGAAATGTTCGTGCACGGTGGTGTCGTCTGTCAATTCCGGATGGAACGTCGCAGCCAAAATATTGTCCCGCTGCACCAGCGCAGGCTTCCCGGCGTATTCCGCCAGAATGGCCACGTCCGGCCCCGCCCGCTCAATGATGGGGCCGCGAATAAAAACCATCTCCAGCGGCTCCGTCTTCAATTTGGTCGGGCCGCTGACCACATCGCTGGCAATTTGCCGCCCATATCCATTTCGCAGCACCGTCATGTCCAATAGCTTCAAGGAATCTTGCCGCGGATTCTCTACTTCCGTGGCGAGCAGTATAGCTCCGGCGCATGTCCCGAAAATCGCACCGCCTTCTTTCGCGAATCGCTCGATGGCCTCCGCCAATCCCTCTTCCCGCAAAAACTGCAACTGCGTCGTACTCTCGCCACCTGGCAAGATCAACCCGTCGCAGCCCTCAAGCCGCGCGGGAGTCCGCACCTCCATCGACTCCACCCCCAGCCGCGCCAGCATCGCCGCGTGGGCCTCAAAGTCACCCTGCACCGCCAGAATCCCAATCTTCAATTCACTGGCTCCCATTCTCATCCCTGAATCACGGTTTCTCTCAAAAACGAAATCCAACCCTGTCGAACTTTTTTTACGCCACCGTGTTCGACTGAAAACGGATTATTGGCAACGGAGAACTCTTCTTCACCATCCCCGCGTCGACAGCATGTCCTTCTCTTCCATCTGACGCACGTCCAATCCCCGCATGGCTTCGCCCAGCTCTTCGTGAGCTTCGAGCACGATCTTCGCATCCTCGAAATGCGTCGCCGCCTTCACCACTGCCTTCGCCCGCACCTCCGGATCGCTAGACTTGAAAATTCCCGACCCCACGAACACCGCCTCCGCGCCAAGCCGGCGCACCAGCGCCGCGTCCGCCGGAGTCGCGATCCCGCCCGCCGAAAAATTCGGCACCGGCAGCTTGCCGGTCTTCGCAATCTGCCGAACCAATTCCAGCGGCGCGCCCAGCTCTTTCGCTTCGCGCATCAACTCGTCGTCGCGCATGGTCGTCAGCTTCTTCATCTGGCTCACGATTGCCCGCATGTGCCGCACCGCTTCCACCACGTTCCCGGAACCCGCTTCGCCCTTCGTTCGAATCATCGCCGCGCCTTCCCCGATCCGCCGCAGCGCTTCACCCAGGTTCCGCGCTCCGCAAACAAACGGGACCCGGTAATCGTGCTTCCAAATGTGATTCTCTTCGTCGGCAGGCGTCAGCACTTCGCTCTCATCAATAAAATCCACTTCCAGCGCTTGCAGCACCTCCGCTTCCGCGAAGTGTCCGATGCGCACCTTGGCCATCACCGGAATCGTCACCGTAGCCATGATTTCGCGGATCACTTTGATCGATGCCATGCGCGCCACTCCGCCTTCTTTGCGAATATCCGAAGGCACGCGCTCCAGCGCCATCACTGCGCACGCGCCAGCCTTCTCCGCGATCTTGGCTTGCTCGGCGTTCGTGACGTCCATGATCACGCCGCCCTTGAGCATTTCCGCCAAGCCGACTTTCACGCGCCACTCATTCGAGCCTTTGCTTCCGTTGCCGCTGCCATTCACCTTTTTCACGTCCATCTCGCTTCTCCTCTCGCTCCTTGAAATTCTTGGCGGTCTCTCTCCGCCAGAACTCTTCTTACTTCGGCGCGATAATCACAAACCGCGCCTTGCCCCTCGCCAGCACCGCGCCCGCAGTATCACGAATCTCCCCGCTCATGAAAATATTTCTTCCCTTCTGCTCCGTCTCGTAGCCCACCACCTCAATTTCTTTCATCACGTCGACCGGCTTCAAATATTCGACCGTCAATTCCGCCGTCACCGCGCGCACTTCCCGGAACCGGCAGACTTTCCCCATCGCCTCATCCAGCAGCACCGCGATAATTCCCCCGTGTCCAAATCCTCCGCCCCCCTGGTACCTCTCGCCCAGTACAAACCGCCCCACAATCCGCCGCTTCACGTTGTCCTGTTCGAACGTCAGCTTCATCCCGCCAGGATTATCCCCGCCGCAGCCAAAGCATCTGTTCTTCGGATTGGGCTCCAGCCGGACGATGTCGGTCAAATTGTTCCCTCGCTCGCCTTTCCTTACTTCTTTACTTCAGTTCCTCATACCAGCGCCACCCTGCTCCGCTCCGCACGTCGCACGCCGCGCTGCCGCTTGCGCATTTCAATCTTCAGTAATTCCGCCAAGGTGGCCACGCCCCGCGCAATCTGCTTTTCATCCAGGCTCGCGAATCCCAGCCGCAGCGTATTCGGCAACGGCGCTTGCACGTAGAAATACCGTCCCGGTGCAAACAGCACGCCCCGCTCTTTCACGTGGATCAGCAATTCGCTGGCGTCGAATCCCAGCGGCAGCTCCAGCCACAAGCACATCCCGCCTTCCGGCCGAGTCCAGCGCGTTCCCTCGGGCATGTGCTTGCGTAGCGCTTCGTCCAGCGCCGCCAGCCGTGCACCGTAAACCTTGCGCATCTTGGCGACGTGCTTGCTGAAGAGTCCGCGCCGCAGAAATTCCGCCAGCGTAGCTTGCGCCAATTGGTCCGTATGCAGATCAGTAGTCTGCTTCACCACTCGCAATCGTTCAATCGCCGCCGCCGGAGCGACAATCCATCCGACCCGCAACCCAGGAAACGCTACCTTCGCGAAGCTGTCGATATGAATCACCAGGTTCGAACGGTCAAGCTGCTTCAGCGAAGGAACGCGTTCCTCTCGCGCATGCAGGCGCGCATAGATGTGGTCCTCCACCACCGGAACCTGATGCCGCCCCGCCAGTTCCAGCAGCTTGCGCCGCGATGCCAGCGGCATCGACGTTCCCGTCGGATTTTGGAAATCCGGCGTGAGCAAAATCAGCTTCACGCGATTGGCCGCCAGCGTCGCCTCCAGCGCTTCCAGATCCAGACCCAGGGGCGCCTCCGGCTCCGCGTGCGTGTTGATTGGCACGCTCAGGCACCGCGCCCGCGCTCCATGGAAAATCGCCACCGCTCCGGGATACGTCGGGTTTTCCATAATCACCGAATCGCCCGGACGCACAAACGCTTTGCTGATCAGATCGAAGGACTGCTGGCATCCATCCGTGATCAGCAGGTTTTCATCCTTGGCCGCGATGCCGTCATGATGCAGCAGTTCGAGCAGCGCCTCTTTCAACGGCGGATAGCCGTCCGATGGACCAAGACTCAACACTTCCGAACCTTCGCGCCGCAGCACAGCGTTTACGCAAGTCTGCAGCTCTTCGATGGGAAAGAATTCCTGCGCCGGCCGCGCCATCACAAAAGAAAGCGCATTTTCCGGCACATTCGCCATGAGCCGGCTGAGCACCTCATCGCCGCGCTCATCGGCGAACAGCAGTTCCCACCGGATGCCGCCGTTTCCATTCAGCACCGGAGGCGCCGGCGGCGTGATCTTCAATCCATTGCCGTTTCCCTTGATAAACGTGCCGCGCCCGACGTGCCCCTGAATCAGCCCTTCCGATTCCAATTCGGCGTATGCGTTCGCCACCGTGGTGCGGTGCACGCCAAGCATGGTCGCCAGCTCACGGCTGGCCGGAATGCGGTCGCCCGTGCGCAAATCGCCCGCATGCACGAGGGCGCGCAATTGGTCGCGAAGCTGGATGTACAGCGGAACGTGGCTTTGTGGCTGGAGATGGAGTGGCAGCATTGTCTCTCACCTTCGGCCAATTCTACCAGATATTGGCCTGCTGCAAGAGCCAATTTGTCTTCTACCTGCTATACTCCGTCAGGCGCCCCTGCTCTGAATCAGTGGCCGAAGAGCGGAAAAATCGCCTCGCTGTGCTTTTCGCCATACCAACAAGAGAATAAAAATTAAGGCCACCAGCAAGACTACCCAGGCGGCCACCAGCGCTCCAGCCGTGGCGCCTGAAACGCTCCCATCTTTCTTCAACAGGAAAGGGAGAAAATAGGGCGTAGTGGAATGAATGCCAGCCTCCTGAGTGAGCTGGTTGCTCAAGCCCCATTGATCCAATTTACCGAGACTTACGGCGGCGATGTTCTTGAAGCGCAAGCCCACGACAAACGTTGGGTGCCCCAGCGTATCCATCTGGTCCAACTCGAGCGGGTGCCAGAAGACAATGGAGGCGAGCTGAACAATCACGCTGACGGCGGCGAGAGCTACCCCCGCTCGACAAACGGTCTTTCGCAAGCTCTCTCGATGGCGCAGCAGCAACGGGATCGAGATCATCGCGAGCAACTGCACGGGCGTGGTAATGAAGCGGTCGCCCCAAGCGTAGTCACCATTCCAATCGTAATACCTCGCATAAAAAAGGATGTAAGCCGCCAGCAAACAAAACCCTGAGATAAGGTAAGCCTGGATCTCGGGGCGAACGCGCTTCCAGAGGAAGATGGCCAGCAGAATCGTGAGTAGCACGAGCGGGTCATACAAGAATAAGGATTTCTCCCGAGTGATTAAGGGACCCAGAACGCCCGTGTGCAACGGCGTACTCCAGGGAAAATTCGCCGAGGGACAGGGATCGAGCTTTCGTTGCTGCTCGGCCGCCACCGAGAGATACGTGTTCCATAACGAACCAAAACGCACATACTGGTAGAGCCGGTCAATCAGAAAGAACACCGCATAGCAAGGCGCCACAACGCGGATGTATTCCCACAGCCGCGCGAGAAGCTTCAGGCCGCGCACATTCTCCATCGATAGAATCAGAAGAATGAAAAGGCCGGCGGCGGCAATGTCCAGAGCAGTTGTCAGCCGCGTCAAAACATTCGCACCGAGGGCGAGCGAGCCAGTCAGCAGCGCGCGCCTGCTGCCAGTCCGCAGCCACTCGTACTGAAAGCACAGGCCGGTCAACGTCAGAAGCAAGAGTAGGTCGTTCTCCATCATGTTCTGGGTGTAATGGAGAAAGGTCGTGCCGAAGAGCAGCGTGAGCGCCCCTGCAACGCCTTGATTTGGGGTGAAATCGAGGAGCAGCAGAAAGCGGAAGCAAACCAGCACCGTGAGCACGCACACCAGGATGCTGGTGCTATAGCTCACGACAATCGCGCGGATGTCCGGATCGTGGTCCGCAAAGTTGGCGAACACCGGCAAGCGCTGCAAATATGTGCCGATGATGTCCGCGGGCAGCATCAGCAAGCTCTGCCCCATTCCATACCACGCGTAAATCTTCCCGTTGCGTCCTACGACTCCGAACTCCGGGTAATCTTCCGGCACGACCGGCGGGTCCGAAGTCCAGAAAGAATGCGTGGTTTGCAGCCGCCGCGTGGTATCAATCGAGCCGAGTTCCCCGGACTGCAAGAGCAAGGCCGTCAGGAAGGCCACAACGCCCAGCAGAAATACGGGATTTCCAATCAGCTTCTTGAAGCGTGCTCTCACTGCTCGCCATGCTATCCCACGCTCTCCCACAAGCCAAGACCCGCCATTCGAAGCTGAGACAGTGTGCGCTCGCCGGCTTGTATCCAATCCGTCCGTTTGCCTCGCCCGCTTTCAGCTCGCGGATGCACAGTTTCGCCAGGTCGCTTGCATCACACTGGTACATCTGCTTCATTGGAAGATCCGTTTCGTCAACTTCGTATTCCCCCCAAGCCATGTCTTGCGCATCATCCGAAGAAAAGGTCGCCACCGGACTACCCTTTCGGACCCGCACGCGGAATTCCCCGGACGCCGGCTCGTAATTTGCATAATTAAAGCAGTGTCCTATGCAAGCCCGCTCGACTGTATGGCCGATAAAATTGATCCGTGACCCTGGCGGGGCCCAGATAGTAGCGATGACGCGTGTCCCCGGGGGCAGATCGCTCACCAACTTTTCCGCATTCGCTTCCAGCCGGTTCAGCCAGCCCGTATCCTGATACAGAAACGCAAAGAAAACGACGGCGCACACGCTAAACCCCGAGAGGTGCCATCTTCGCGGCTTCAGGCACCCGAGAAGCCAAAGACCGAGAATCGCCGAAATGCTCGTAAGCCTTGAACCGAGCAGGCCAATCCAGCCGCCGTAAATGGAAGGCCGAAGGTTTTCGGGGAGCAGTGCCGTCGCGCAAAACGTCACCAGGTACAACTCGAGCGGCAATTCGAATGGCTTCCAGGAAAAGCCCTCGCGCCGCCCCCCGTAGAGATCCAGTGCCACGCAAACGACGCCGAACAAAAACGTGGCTGCCGCGAGAAAGAAATAGCGCTTTCCATAAAGCCCCAGCTGATCCGCGCCATTGTAAAAATAAAACGGCCCGCGATCCCAATCCGCCATCAGAGTTGGCCGACACGCCGCGTACCAGCGGACCGCCGCAAACACGCTCACGGCCAACAACGGCAAGGCGAGCTTCCACCAGCCCGGCAACTTCGCTCGAACCTTCAAATAAGCGAGCGTCCCGAGAAGCCACAGAAACCCGATCGGATGCGCCAGCCATGTCAACGCCGCGATTAGCCCTCCGGCAATCCAATCGATTCCCCGCCCTCGCCACAAGATCGCCAGTCCAAAGCAAGCCAGGCCCAGCGACAGATAATAGTTCATGAAGCCCATGCTGAAGGAATAGCCATACGCCAGCATGGCGATGCAGGGCGCCAGAAACCACGGGGGCCGTTCCGTGACATTTTGAATAAACGCGAGAACTCCCCAGAAAAAAACCAGGACGCAAATCGAAACGATGATTTTCTCAGCCGCCGCAATGCCAACAAGATCCGCCGTCCGCAGCAACAGCACATCAAACAAAATATTGTTCCACTGCTTGGCGATGTACAGCCCCGGCGCCTGCCCCTTTTCAATCAATTGTGCCAGCCACGCGTTGTAAATGTGGCTCGCCAGATCCCCTGCCTCGACGCGCAGGTGCCACACACACGGGATAACGAGCACAGCGGACAGAATCAGGATGCGCAGCTTGGACTGCCAAAGGAAAGCAAGCGCATCCGCGGATTGCGTGCCACGTGCCGTCATTCTCACCTGAAGATCGCCATGTTGTTCTCTTAGGTTCGCTCTGGACGATTCTACTATTGAAGAGCTTCGGTTCCTCCGCAGATTCAGTGATATTATCCGTCTTCAGATTGGCGCAGGAGGAACCGTGCAAACCCGCTTGATTACCGCTTTTCGCACGCGCCGAGTATCAATCGGACCATGGAGAACGGCGCTGCGGGCAGCGCTGCTCCTCGCCGTGAGCACGCACATTGCACGGCCCTCGTGCGCTCAAGAGCCCGCGCCGGCGACAAAATGTCCGCCGGCGTCGAGAATCGATTCGGCCAAGGACACTTACGGCAGTACCGTTGTGGCTGACCCCTATCGCTGGCTGGAAGATCAAAACAGTTCCGAGACGCGCGTATGGATCGACGCCGAACAAAAGTGCACCGAAGCAGCGCTTTCGAATCTCCCGGGCCGCGCTCAACTGACCAAGCGTCTCGGTGAGCTCCTTCACACGGATTCCTTTGAAGCGCCTGTCGAGCGCGGCGGCCGCTATTTTTTCCGCAAACGCCCTGCGGGACAGGATCTGATGCAGATCTATTTTCGCCGCGCCTTGAACGCTCCCGATGAAGTTTTGATCGATCCGCTTCCGTGGAGCCCCGATCATTCCGCCAGCGTCGCCTTGGAGAACGTCAGCCGGGACGGCAAATTCGTCTTCTATGGCCGCCGCGATGGCGGCCAGGACGAAATCACTCCCAGGGTGCTTGACGTTGAAACAAAAACAATTCTCCCGGATGCCTTTCCAAAGGGGCAATATTTCGGCTTCGAACCCACTCCCGGCAACAAGGGCGTTTACTATGTGCGAGTTACTCCCGATGGGCCACGCGCTTTCTACCATCTGATGGGCGGCGATGCTGCGAACGACAAACTTATCTATGGGAACAGCCTGGGCAAGGACAAAATTCTTGCGCTCCAATTGTCGGAGGACGGCGCCTATCTTGTGTATTTGATCATCTATGGTTCCGGATCGGAAAAAACCGAAATTTATATTCAGAACATGAAAGAGACCGGCCCGGTGGTGGCCGCGGTCAATGACGAGAAGTCGCTCTTTTATCCCACATTCGCCGGTGACCGTCTTTTCATACTGACGAATTGGAAAGCTCCCCAGTGGCGCGTTTTATCGGCTGACCTCGCGACGCCGCAGCGCGAACATTGGCGTGAAGTTGTTCCGGCCGGCCAAATCCACTTGGAAGCCATCGCCGCTTCCGGCGGGATGCTGATTGGACAGTACACGCACAATGCCACGTCCGAGCTGAAGGTCTTCGATGGCGACGGAAAAGTTCAATCATCAATCGCTCTGCCGGCGCTAGGTTCCGTTGGCGCCACCTCGGGGCGATGGGAAAGCTCCGAATTCTTCTACTCCTTCGACTCGTATAACTTTGCGCCGTCCATTTTGCGGTACGACGTGAAACAGGCGAAATCCGAAGTATGGGCCAGTGTCAAACCGCCATTTGATTTCACGGCCTTTGAGATTCAGCAGGTGTGGTACGAATCCAAGGACAAAACGCGCGTGCCCATGTTTCTGTTCCACAAGAAAGGCTTGAAGATGGACGGTTCGAATCCCGTTTTGCTGACCGGCTACGGCGGGTTCGATGTCAGTGAAACGCCGTTCTACTGGCCGCTCGCTCTCGTTTGGGCCGAGCACGGCGGAATTCTTGCCGATGTGAATCTTCGCGGCGGGGGAGAGTTTGGCGAGGAGTGGCATCGCGCAGGAATGCTCGGGAAAAAGCAGACCGTGTTTGATGATTTTATCGCGGCCGCGGAATTCCTGATCGTCAACAAATATACGTCCGCCTCCAAACTCGCGATTGATGGCACCAGCAATGGCGGATTGCTGGTCGGCGCGGCAATGACGCAACGCCCCGATCTGTTCCAGGCGGTCGTTTGCGGTTATCCCCTTCTGGACATGCTGCGCTATCAAAAATTCTTGAAGGGATCATACTGGGTTCCCGAGTACGGAAGCGCTGAGAATCTCGAGCAATTCAAATATCTCTACGAGTATTCGCCTTACCATCACGTTACGGCGGGCGCGAAATATCCCGCAACACTCTTCGTCACCGGTGACGGCGACACTCGTGTCGCTCCGTTACATGCGCGAAAAATGGCGGCGCGGCTACAAGCCGCCAGCGGCTCGAAGCGCCCGGTTTTGCTGCTCTATGATACGAAGTCCGGCCACTCCGGCGGAAGACCCGTCGGCAAGCTGATCGAGGAAAATACCGACATCCTCAGCTTTCTGTTCTGGCAGTTGGGCGTTCCTGCAAACTGAAGCGCACGGCGCCGCGGACGCGCCACGGAGCGGAATTCCTCAACTATCGATACGATTCGAATCTTACTTGGAGGCTTGGTTTTCCCCTAGACGCTTCAGCCGATCACGGAGGCGCCGCTGGAGCGGCGTGGGGGTATTGGGATTGAAAGCCACGAGATACCAGAGCGGCTGGCTGCGATCCCGGCTCAGCCAGGTCAGCGTATTGGCGTCCGCGTTGGGATGGCGCGCGACATTTTCGCGAATCGCTCCGTAGGGATGCTTCGCCAGCTTGTTGAGCGTCTTGGCGTTGGCTCGCGGGTGCTCGCTGATCAGCCGCAGCAAATAAAAATCCTCTTCCGGCGCTTGCTTCACTAATTTTTCGAGCATCTCCGGCTTGGCATCCGAGCTCAACACCAGCCCGATTTTTTCATCCCACGCCGTATTGATTTGGTTCAAATCGCGGGTACGCGCGTGGATCAATTCCTCCAGAATGCGCCGTTCCTGCTGCATGCGCGCGATCGGCAAATCCGTACCCTCGAGCGAATCGAGCACCCGGAGAAGGTGCTGCCGTTCGCCGAAAACGATCTGCGAAGTGCGCGTCGATGCGCCCTTCTCCTTCTCTTTGTGCTGAACCAGGTCGGAACGTCGCATTGTTTGGTTGCTCCAGCCCCATCCCTTCGCGGACTCCCTGAAGGACTGGGGGTTCAGTACTCCATGTAAATCGCCAGCCACACGAATTGCAGGAACCGCGTCTTTGTGGCTTGAGCAAATTATGTTCCGCGTGCACGATGCGGTAAAGTTTGGTGCGAGCCGCGTGTGCCCGATGTGCAACTCCGGTCCGGCAGGGCCATCCGGGATAGGCGAATTCGGGAATCTGGCGGACTCCACGGAAATTCCCACACGGGACCGTTTGGTCGCAACGTTTTGGGCTGTACTGCAAGAGGAGCCACATGATGTCCGCGTTCGAGGAGCACCGGGAAGAGCTGGAGCATTATGAACAAATGTTTGGACGCCACCGTGGGCGGCTTGCGGTGTCGCTGGACCGCTTAACGAACGCGCTGGTGCTGGTCGGCCAGCATGGCGTTTACTGCACCAGCCAGCGCAATGCCGCGGTTCCGGCGATGGACCTGCGCATCATCAATCAGGAACTGGTGCACGCGAAGGAATTGCTGCAATCGGTGATGGAAGAGTTGCGCCTCGCAAAACAAAAATCACAGGGCTGACAGGCGGATCTTCCTTTCAGCATTTTTTGAACGTGCTTTGAGATTTTCCGTTTTCTTCTGATTCCTATTCCGGCTGCAGGAAAGGATTCATGTGGCGCTCGTTGCCGATGGTAGTGACGGGGCCGTGGCCCGGGTGGACGACGGTGTCGTCCGGCAGGCGCATCAATTTTGAGCGCAGGGAATCCATGATCTGTTCCATGGAGCCGCCCCACAGGTCGGTGCGGCCGATGCTGCCTGCAAACAAAGTGTCTCCGGAAAAAAGCTGCGGAGCGGGAGTCAGGGTTTTCTCCGATTCATCGAGAGGCAGGTCCGGCGCGCCGTCATCCTCGTGGGCCGATTTTTTCAACGAATCCGACACGGCGATCTTCTCGCCGGCCTCGTCAAATACTGTAAGCATTCCCGGAGCGACGGTGACCCTGCCGGCGTTATGCGGAAGATAGAGCGAAACGCTGCCGGGGGTATGGCCGGGCGTGTGAATCACCTGGGCCTCGAACGATCCCCAGCGAAGAACGTCCCCTTCCTTCAGCAACTGATCGATGTCGGTGAGCTCGGGCGGCATCACCCCGAGGAACGACGCCTGCATGTCCATCGCTTGATAGAGCGGGAGGTCGTCACGGTGCATGAGCACGGGGGCGCCGGTGTATTTGTGAAGTTTGCTCAAGCCGCCGACATGATCGATGTGCGCGTGAGTGCTGACGATGGCTTTGACGATGAGGCGGTGGCGCCCGATCAACTCCAGGATGCGGGTGACTTCGTCGCCCGGATCCACCACCAGCGCTTCGCGCGTGGCGGGATCGCCGATGATGGTGCAATTGCACTGCAACATCCCCACTGGAATGGTGATGTGAATCAATCCGTCGGTGGCGGCATTGAGGGCTGTTCGGCCGTCGCTCATGAACAGCAGTATAGCATCGGAGAGGAAGGGATTTGCGGCAGGCGGCGCATGGCTGCGGAGCGCATGGATAGACTGCCCTTTGCTAGACTAAGGATAGGAGGATGCGCAGGGCGCGGAAATGGCTACGCAGGGTACAGCTGACGGTAAAGCTGGTGGTACGGTCCTGAACACTCCGCTTGCGGCGATGCACGTTGCGGCAGGTGCGAAGATGGGCGTGTGGCTTGGCTGCGAGATGCCGGATGACTTTGGCGATGCAGCCGCCGAGTATCGCTGCGCCCGTGAGACCGTGGCCCTGATCGACAAGAACTACCGCGCTTACCTCTCCTTCGCCGGGCCCGACCGCGTCCGCTACCTGAACGCTATCCTGACGAACAACATCAAGGACCTTCTTACAAACCACGGCAACGTTTCGCTGCTGCTGAATCCACAGGGACACATTCTGGCGGAGATCGAGACGTACGCGTTCGCGGACCGGCTCCTTTGCGTGTCGTACGCGATGATTCGCGAGCGGCTGATCGAAGGGCTGGACAAATACATCATCATGGATGACGTGACGCTGACGGATGAGACGGAGCGCTACGGCACGCTTGCGCTGGAAGGGCCGAAGGCCGCTGCGATTGTGCAAGAGCTTTCCGGCGTCGACGTCACGAAATTTGAGGACCTTTCCTCTCACGACCGCTCTGTTGGTTCGCTTCCCTGCCGGATTGTAAGACGCTCCCCTGGGGGAGTTCCCGGGGCAGAGTTCGTCACAGAAGCTACAAACCTCCCAACCCTTTGGCAATTTCTTTCCGAGGCGGCGCGGAAACACGGCGGCGGGCCGATGGGATACACGGCGCTGAGCGGGTTGCGGCTCTCGCAAGGTGTGCCGTGGTTTGGCTATGACTTCGGCGAAAAACAGATTCCCCACGAAGCCGGACTGCAGGACAGCCATATCAGCTACACCAAAGGTTGTTACACGGGGCAGGAGATTGTGGAGCGCGTGCGCTCGCGTGGGCAGGTCAACCGCCGCCGCGTGGAACTGCTCTTCTCCGGCGACGGCGTGCCCGAACCCGAAACACCCGTGACGCTCGATGGCAAGGAAGTTGGATACGTTACGAGGGCGGCGAGAGCCTGGGACTCGAACCCGCCGCGGGTCATCGGCATGGGCTACGTCCGCAAAGAAGCCACCCCTCCGGGAACCGTGCTGCAATGGTCTGGCGGAACAACAACGGTTGTGAAGTAACGCATAGCGCATTCCAAAATGGGAAGAATACCCCCGGCTTGGCGCGGTCCGTGATGGACAGGCGTAGCCGGAGAACGAGAAAGTCTTCGAAGTGTTCCCAGATTTGTGCGGCGTGAGGTTTTTGTTTTTCGTGGTTTGGGCGCAGAACGGGAATGGGGTAAAGCGGGGACGCGCTGAAGCGCGCCCCTACGCCGGCTCGTTGTTTCCCAAATCCGATAAAAAGTCAGACGGTTTCTAGCTTACCCCAACACTTACCTGTTGCTTTCCCAAAGGAAGTGTGGCAGCCTTCCTGTTGGAAACCAAAATGGCGGTGCAGCGTTAATACTCCTATGAAACAAAAAACGGACGTTCTCCAGGGCACGTTGGCGTTGATGGTCCTCAAGACTCTCGATGTGCTGGGCCCGCAGCACGGGTATGGAATCGCGCGGCGCATCGAGCAGATCAGCGGCGATCTGCTGGCGGTGAATCAAGGGACTCTGTATCCGGTGCTGCTGAAGCTGGAGCAAGAAGGCGCGATCGCGTCCGAGTGGGGCGCGTCGGAGAACAATCGCAAGGCGCGGTTCTATCGACTGACTCGGGAAGGGCGCAAGCAGTTGCAGGCCGAAACAAAGGATTGGGAGCAAACGGCAGCGATCATCGCTCGCTTCTTCGATGCAAAAGCGGAGGATTTGCCATGAGATTTCCAAGGCGGTTCCTCACCCGGCTGGCCAACTCAGCGGCAAGGCGGACGCAGGAGGAACGACTGAGAGAAGAGATCGAGGGGCATATCGCGCTGCAAACCGCCGAAAACCTTCGCGCCGGTTTATCGCCGATCGAGGCGCGACGCCAAGCCATGCTGAAGTTTGGCGGAGTAGAGGCGATGAAACAAGACTATCGAGCCGAGCGAGGATTGCTGTTTATAGAGAATCTGCTAGGGGACTTGGGAAACGCGGGGCGAACGATTCGCCGCATGCCGGGGGTTGCGGCCGTGATCATCGTTTCGCTGGCCATCGGAATTGGCGTGAATACAACGATCTTTTCATGGATTCAGATGGTCCTGTTTGAACCGATGCCCGCTGTGAGGGGCGCAGCGAACTTTCTGATGGTCGAGCCTCGGGCGGAGAACGGCGGGTATACGGGCGCTTCGTGGCTGGAGTATCGCGATTTGCAGTCGCAAGTGTCGGCGCTGCGGGACATCGTGGCATCTCAGATGGTGGCGTTCAATGTGGGAGAGACGGGCCGGACCGAGCGGACGCACGGACAACTCGTATCCGGCAATTATTTTTCGGCGCTGGGACTGAAGCCCGCGATCGGACGATTTATCCAGCCGGAGGAGGCGGAGCGGCCCGGAACCGAGCCGGTCGTTGTGATTTCGTATGATTACTGGCAAACGCGGTTTCGCGGCGCGCCGGGGGCTGTAGGACAAAAACTGCGCGTTAACGAGCGCGAACTTATCGTTGTGGGCGTGGCGCCCAAGGATTTCCAAGGGACAATGGTGCCTTTGAAGTTCGAACTGTGGGCGCCGGCCACGATGGCGCCTGCGTTGCTCGGCGGAACACGCGACCTCGAAGATCGCAGCACCCGCGCTTTTTCGTTGATCGGAATGTTACGGCCTGGCGCGACACGCGAGGAAGCGCAGGCGGAGTTCAGTACAGCCATGGCGCAGCTTGCGCGCGACTATCCTGAGGCCAGCGCCGGAATTGGCGGTGAGATTCTTTCCTTCTGGGATGCGCCGCGCGGTCCGCAGCGCTTTCTGATCAGCGGGCTAGCCATTCTGCAAGGCGTTATGCTGCTCCTGCTATTGGCGGTGTGCGGAAACACGGCAAACCTCATGCTGGCTCGCGGAAGCACGCGGCAGCGCGAGATGGCCGTGCGCGTCGCGCTGGGCGCGGGACGCTGGCGTATTGTCAGCCTGGTGCTATCGGAAAATATGCTGCTCGCTTTCTTGGGGGCAGGGCTCGGAGCAGCCATCGCCGTTTGGGGTACGACGGCATTGCGCGTGGCGCCGATGATTGGCGCATTTCCGATCCTGTTTCCAACAAAAGTGGATGAATTCACCCTGGCCTTCGCGATGTTGCTCGGTGCGGCGTGCGGTTTGATTTTCAGCGCGGCGCCAGCGGTCCATCTGGCGCGGCTAGATCCACAGGACGGGCTTCGCTCCAGTTCCAACACGCCGCCCCGCAGCCGTGCGCGTAAAGTTCTGATGGGCGTGGAAGTCGGGCTAGCGATGGTCGTGCTGATCGCGGCAGCGCTCTTCTTGGAGAGTTTCCGCTCGGCGCGCCAAACGGATCCGAGATTCCGTCCCGAGGGCGTTTTGCTGGCCGCGTACGACTTGAGCGGACGGAATCCCGACGAGGCTTCCGAGCGCGAATTTGCCGCGCGCCTGCTGGAACGGCTGCGCTCCTTGCCGGATGTCGAGGCCGCCGCCATCGCAACGAATGTTCCGGTCGACTTGCACGGAATTCCGAGGCGGTCCTTCACGGTGCAAGGCCGCGTGCGGACGGAAGCGGGGCAGGATCGAGCCATTTCCAACACGGTCACGCCGGGATACTTCAAGGTGATGGGCATCCCGCTGCTTGAGGGAAATGACTTTGCCGAGATGCGCGATAAGACGGCGCCCGCACAGGCCATCGTCAATGAGGAGTTTGTCCGCCATTACCTGAATGGCGAGGATGCGATCGGCCGCCGCATACAGAGGCGCCCGGGAAGCTTCGCGATCATCGGCGTGGCCCGCAATTCGGTCTACGACGCAGTCGGCGAGCTGGCTCAACCGGCGATGTATTTCTCGTACCGGGATCTTCCAGAGGAGCAAGGCGAGATTCACCTGAGGACACGCAGCGGCAACGAAACGGCACTCACCTCGGAAGCGCGCGCGGTTCTGCGCGATCTCGATCCGATGCTTCCTCTTTACGACGTGCGAACGTTCTCCCAGCACATCGAACGAAACCTCTATCTTCGCCGGATTCCGGCGCGAATGTTCGCCGTGCTCGGGCCGCTCCTGCTCGGCCTCGCGGCGATCGGAATCTACGCCGTGGTTTCGTACGCCGTGGCGAGGCGAACAAAGGAGATTGGCGTGCGGCTGACGTTCGGGGCCACCAGCGGGCGAATCGTCCTGCAAATAATTCGCGAAAGCTTAGGCGCAATCACCTTAGGGTCGGCGATTGGTTGGGTGCTTGCACTCGTGATTTCCGTTCGCGCAATTCCGAAGGGCCCGATCCATCTCCCGATTTTCCTCGGGGTGCCGGCAATTCTGCTGGGTGTCGCAACGCTGGCTTGTTGGATTCCGGCACAGCGAGCTAGCCGGGTTGATCCGATGGCAGCGCTTAGGCACGAGTAAAAGCAGGGACGTCACGTAGATTCGACCGTTCAGCGCTTACTCGCAGTTCATCGTGGGGACCGCGTTGGCCATAGTGCGCACGTTGGCCATGTAGGCCATCGAATTGGTGAACGCGAATAGGCTCGCCGTGCAGGTGATGATTGGCAGGCGCACGAAGTTGAAACTCAGCGTTGGCGCCAGCTTGGAGCCCTTGGGCTCATTCATGGCGGTATTCACGGTGACGACGAGATCGTTCACGGCCTTATTGTAGGAGTTGACGCTATCGACCAGCTTGTTGTAGCGGTCGACGACGTTGCGCCGCGCGGATTCACTTTCCGAGAGAGCTTTTAGCATTACATTCTGGCCTTGCAAAGCCACATCGGCCAAGAGACCCTCGGCCTGCGCAACGGTCATGGCGTCTTGCAGCCGGCGAAGGGTGTAAATTCCGGAATACCTTTCCTCTTTCTCCTGCAATTCGGTGTTGCACTGGTCATCGGCGGCGCTCATTTGCCCGCGTCCGCCATCCACGGCGTACCAACGAATGAAGTCGGTGAGCTTGTCCGGCAGCAACGAAATCCTTTGGTACTTGTCCTTTCCAGCCGCGAAATAATCCACGCCCTCTTCCTGAGTGCGCTCCTTGTACTTTTTCATGCCCTCGTCGTAGTCGGCTTTGCTGATTTCCTCGATTCCGTAAACCGCGTCCAAGCGAGCCGCCATGCGGTTAAATGCGACGCACGGCAGCGGCTCGTCGGGAACAAACGTCCTTTGCACGATAGCAGGCTGTCTCCTCTGTTGGGCCACCATCGCGCCCGGCAAAAGTAAGATCGTTACGGAGATTAGAATCACTCTCATGCTCCGGCTCCTTCATACTCCTTACGGAACTGCTGCGATCGTTCACCCATCGGTAAAAACCGCCGACAGGGCTCACGCGCTGGCGATTAGCGGCCTGGGGCGGAAATCGCGCTGACAGTTTACCACCGCCCCTTCGCCCCACTCGACTGCAAGACTTAGGTCCGTGGCTATTCATCCCGTGAAACGAATTTCGGTTCCCTCGCATCCATGTACTTGACTTCCCAGCTACTTGACTTGTGTTCAGAAAGGATCCTCGGTGCTGAACCAACTCAGTGCGGCGCTTGCGTGCTTGTGTGTCCTGGGAGGGGCGACGCTCTTATACATAGGCTTTTCCATTTCTGATGCGAGCCAGGCCATGGAGTTAGTGGGCGGGGCCAGCCTGCTAACTCTCGGTCTGCTACTCTTCTGGCCCGCGCTTAAGAACTGGCTTGAATTGAAGAGGTACCGTCGCGGATAGGGCTTAAGAGCACGCTGCCGGATGGTCGGTGTCGGGCTTAGCACCCTGGGCTTTTGGCTCCGGCGAGGGAGATTCTGAGGTTGAAGTGGGGGCCTCCGCGCCACGACGAACTAATCCGGGGTGGTTTGAGGTGGGGATCCTGGACACGGAGGCAACCCACTGTCCCGATGTGCGGACATTCTCCGGCAGGGTTGAGGTCTCAGCAATCGGGCGATGGCCCCGATTTCGTGTCAGGTATTTCCCCTAGTAAGCGCGACCGGATGCTCGGTTTTGGGATCGGCTATTGTTGCTTCTGATCGGGCTTTTTCGGTAACTTGGGGTCCAGGCAAGGCAGAACGCCGATTTGGGCGGCTGGAGTTTCATACTTGATTTCGCCGGAGGGATCTTGGATGGCAGTGAGGTGCCAGACTTGAGGCTCGGAGGGTGAGGCGGTGAAATCCAGCTCGACGGCCAAGGCGTAGTCATTTCGGATGATCAAGCGCCTGGTAGGAGTTGGCGGGGTCGTCTGGGTCTCGTCCTGGATGGGGTTGCCACACAGGGTGATTGCTTGCTCGGGGGTGAGTCGGGCGAGGAGGTCCTCCTGGTGGCGTTCTTGCGCCTTTTTTCGCCAGGCGGGACCTTTTGTGACTACGGTGATGGCCATTGCCATTACGAGGCCCAGGGCCAGCACGCCCGCGACCATTCTGTTCTGGGGCTTCATGGGATAGGATTCCTGGGAACAAGGATAGCACTTCCGCAAGACACGATGGGAGGGATGCGCGCAAAGATGGACTCCTGCTCCACCGCAGTATTGCGGCCCGTACAGGGAAACAGCGCCAATGAAAAAACACTGTTTCCACCATCTTGCCTCGGGGGACGCGGGGGTATAGGCTTCTTGCTTGCAGTTGGCTTGGGCGGCATGGAGCTTGAGGGGTCTTGCTCCGTGGACAGCTTTGGTGAGACAGACCGGTCTAAAGACCGGCCACTACAAAGGGTGCAAAGCAAGTGGGCTGGTTAGAGCCGGCCTGAAGGGCGCCTCTACGGGCTTCGGGGCAGGAAAGAGACACGGAGGAGGAGATTAAAATGGCTACGGCAACTACAGTGGTGGAACCGAACGTCAAGATTGGACCGACCAAACTGCTGATCAATGGGAAGTGGGTGGACAGCGCGTCGGGAAAAACGTTCCCGACGATCAATCCGTCTACGGGCGAGGTGATTACCCAAGTGGCGGAGGCCGATGCCGCTGACGTGGACAAGGCGGTGGTGGCGGCGCGCGCGGCGTTTGACAAAGGCCCTTGGCGAAAGATGAGCGCTTCGCAGCGGGGCGTTTTGATGAACAAGCTGGCGGACCTCATTGAGAAGAATGCGGATGAGCTGGCGCAACTGGAGGCGCTGGACAATGGGAAACCGGCGCACGTGGCGCGGGCGGCGGATCTACCGTTGACGATTGCCTGCTACCGCTACTATGCGGGCTGGGCGGACAAGAATCAGGGGAAGACGATTCCGGTGAACGGCAACTATTTTACTTACACCAAACATGAGCCGGTAGGGGTGGTGGGGCAGATTATTCCGTGGAATTTTCCGCTGCTGATGCAGGCCTGGAAGCTGGGACCGGCGCTGGCGGCGGGCTGCACGGTGGTGATGAAGCCGGCGGAGCAAACGCCGCTGACGGCGCTGCGCGTGGGCGAATTGGCGATGGAGGCAGGGTTTCCTGAAGGAGTCGTGAACCTGCTGCCGGGATACGGACCAACGGCCGGAGCGGCGATCGCACGGCACATGGACGTTGACAAGGTGGCGTTCACGGGATCGACGGAAGTGGGGCATTTGATTATGCGCGCGGCGGCGGACACAAACTTGAAACGCGTGACGCTGGAGCTGGGCGGGAAAAGTCCGAACATCGTGTTCGCGGATGCGGACATGGAGCAGGCCATTGAGGGAGCGCACTTTGCGCTGTTTTTCAACCAGGGACAGTGCTGCTGCGCGGGGTCGCGGCTGTTCGTCGAGGAAAAGTGCTACGACGAATTCGTGGAGAAAAGCGTGGCGCGGGCGAAGAAACGCACCGTGGGAAGCCCATTTGACAAGAATACCGAGCAGGGGCCGCAAGTGGACCAGGAGCAGTTCAATAAAGTGATGGGGTACATCGAGTCCGGGAAGCAGGAGAAGGCCAAGCTGCTGGCTGGGGGCAACCGGGTGGGAAATAAGGGGTACTTCATCGAGCCGACCGTGTTCGGCGACGTGAACGACAACATGAAGATCGCTCAGGAAGAGATCTTTGGACCAGTGATGACGATCCTGAAATTCAAGGACCTGAAAGAGGTCGTGGAGCGCGCGAACAAAACCATGTACGGGCTGGCGGCAGCGGTTTGGACGAGGGACATCGGCAAGGCGCACGCCATCGCGGACAAGGTTCGCGCGGGCACGGTGTGGGTGAATTGCTATGACGTGTTCGACGCAGGGGCACCGTTCGGGGGGTTCAAGCAGTCGGGAATAGGGCGCGAACTGGGCGAATATGGATTGGCGAATTACACGGAAGTGAAGACCGTGACAATCAAACTATGACGGACAAAAGACGAAGCGAAGGACGAAGAGGGGCACGATTTATCGTGCCCCTACTTATTTCGGCAGGACTGCCGCAGTAAGTAGGGCGCGCTGTTCAGCGGGGGGAGTTCGGCCTACAATCGCGCCATGCCGCTCACCCTGCGCGCCCATGAACCGCGGGACTTTGCTGCCCTGTTCCGGCTTGACCAGGCGTGCTTTCCTCCGGGGATTGCCTACTCAAAGACAATGCTGCGGTATTTCTTGAAACTGCCTTCGGCGGACGGGCTGGTGGCGGACGATGGCGGGAAGATTGTGGGATTTATTTTGACGGAGGAAAATCCGCCTCTGGCGCACGTCATCACGCTGGACGTGGCCGAATCGCACCGGCGGCGGGGAGTAGGCTCGGAGCTGCTGTCGGAAAGCGAGAGGAACTTGGCGCTACGGGGGGTGCGAACGATTTTGCTGGAAACAGCAACCGATAACGAAGCCGGCGTTGCGTTCTGGCAGCGGCATGGCTATCGTATCGAAGCAACGCTGAAGCGGTACTATTTGCAGCGCATCGACGCATACGAGATGCGGAAAATCCTGCCGGGCGCGGGAAAAACGGCTAGGCATTCAGGAGATGGAGTTTGAGCGACTACTTGATGTCGGTGTTGCTGGGGATCGTGGAGGGATTGACGGAATTCTTGCCGGTGAGCTCAACGGCGCATTTGCGCATCAGCGAGGCGCTGTTGCACAGTTCTGGGTTGGCACCGGGCATGGATCTCGCGAGCGGCTATTGGAAGATGTACACGATCGTGATTCAACTGGGCGCGATTCTTTGCTTGCCGGTTTACTTCCGCGAACGCATAAAAAAACTCCTCGCCACTTTCCCGCAAGGCGAGCGAGGCGATCGAACACCCTTGACGCATCCTCTGGGCCTGGTCATCGTGGCATTCGTGGTGACGGCGATCCCGGCGTTTTTGCTGACCAAAATTATCGGCAAGCATTTGGAGAATCTGTACATCATGGGCGCGGCCCTGCTGATTGGCGGCGTCGTAATGTGGATTGTGGACGAGATGAATTCTGCTTCGGAAGCGGCGGGACTGGGAGCTACCGGAACGCGGATTCATACCTGGCACATGGAGGACATGAGTTTGCTGCAAGCGGTGTGGATCGGGGCGTGCCAGATTTTGTCGGCGGTGTTCCCGGGGACGTCACGGTCCATGTCAACGATTGCAGCGGGACAATTGGCGGGAATGTCGCGGGCTTCGGCGCTGGAATTTTCGTTTTTCCTGTCGATCCCCACGATGGTGGTGGCCACTTGCTACGATTTGCTGAAATCGCTGCGAGGCAAAGGCGAGAACGCGATCGGAGTGACGCACATTGATCCACACGGCTGGGTGGTCTTGGCGATCGGGTTCGTGGTGTCGTTCATCGTGGCGTACGGAGCGGTGGCGTGGTTTTTGGCGTGGGTGAGGAAGCACGGGTTCGCCCCGTTCGCGGTATACCGGATTATCGTAGGGGCGGCGGTTTTGTATTGGGCTTCGCGACTGGGGGAATAGCTGGCTGACTGGGTTGGTGGACGGCCATGTCCTTTCTGTATAGTTTGCAAACACGCGATTTGAAAGTATTTGTTGTCGAGCGGCAGGTGTTTGGTATCATCATTTTGTTTGGAAGTTCCTCCAAGCGGGATTGCGATAGCGCCAGCACCCGCCGCGACACTCAGCCTTCCCCAAGAAGCTGAGGAGATTTTCTTGCGCCTTCTAACTCCGACTGGAAATAAGCGGCTCAATGAGCTGGTTGGGTTTTTGTGCATCACGTTGGCGGTGCTGATCGCGCTGGCGTTGCTGTCGTATTCTCCGAAGGATGCGGCGTTTAACGTCAGCGCTCCAGCCGCGGACGGCAGCCCGGCGCGCAATTGGATTGGGCCTGCCGGGGCCTATGGGGCGGATCTGCTTTTCCAAATTTTCGGGTTTGCGGCGTTTCTGTTGCCAGCGGCAATGCTCGTTCTGGGCTGGCGGTGGTTCCGTAGCCGGGCGATTGATTCGCAAGTTGCGACGCTTAGCGGTTACGGGCTGCTTCTCCTTTCTCTCCCTGCTCTGATTTCCCTTCTTCCGTTCATTCCGGCGGTCCGCGGGGCCATACCAGCAGGAGGCTTTGTAGGTGGGCTTGCTTCCAGTGGTCTGCTTGCCAGCGTGAAATGGGGAGCCTACATTGTCACCCCAGCGTTGCTGGTGACCGCGTTATTTATGACCACGCGTTTTTCCTTTTCCGGGGCGCACGCGTGGGCCAGCGGACCGAACGGGCCGATTGGGAAAGTGGAACGGCTGGGCGTTTTGCAGAAGGCCCAAGCGCGCTGGCACGCCTGGCGCGAAGACCGCGAGCAGCGGCGCATGCGGCGGCGTCTGGAAGAGTCCCGGCTGTCGGGCAGGAAGCCGGTTGCGCCGCAATCGATTGGAAAGGCTGATGTATTGAATGAGCCTCCCAAGAGCATTCGGCTGGCCGACGAGAGCAATATTTTCAAGAGCCGGACGGAAATCGAGGAAGAGGAAGACAAGGAAACGAAGGATACGGGGCGGAAGACGCCGATTTTCTTCCTCAACCGCGATACGGAAAAGAGCGCGGCTAAAAAAACCGGCGAACCTAAGATCGCAAAGGGCAGCCCGAATTACAAACTTCCTCCCACTTCCCTGCTGCGCGAGGGCGAGCGCGGGCAGAAGCTCGATGAGGACGAGCTGAAACTGCGCGCGCGGACGATTGAAGCGAAATGCCTCGAATTTGACGTGCAGGGGCGGGTAACACAAATCAATCCCGGACCGGTGGTTACGACATTCGAATTCAAGCCGGAAGCGGGCATCAAGTACAGCCGGATTACGGGGCTGACGGAAGATTTGTGTTTAGCGCTGCAGGCGGAATCGATCCTGATCGAGCGCATCCCCGGAAAATCCACGATTGGCATCGAAGTGCCGAACGACAAGCGGCAAACGATTGCGCTGCGGGAGATCATCGAGGCGCCGGAGTTTGTCAATTCGCCGAGCAAGTTGACGCTGGCCATGGGGCGCGATTTGCACGGGAGGATCCGCGTGACGGAACTCGCGGCCATGCCGCACTTACTGATCGCGGGGTCGACGGGCACCGGCAAGAGCGTGTTCATCAACTCGCTGATGATGTCGATTCTGTACAAGGCCAGCCCCGACGAGGTGAAGATGGTGCTGGTGGACCCCAAGCGGCTGGAGCTGAATCTTTACGAAAATATTCCCCACTTGATCGCGCCGGTGGTGACCGATCCGAAAATCGCCTCGAACGTGCTGCGGAACGCGACACGCGAAATGGAAAACCGCCTGAAGCTGTTGGCGCAGCGCGGCGTGCGAAACATCGACCAGTACAACCGCACGTTCAAGAAAGAACAATCGCTTTCGCTCTTCGACAACCTGGAAGAGACCGAGCACAAGCCGCTTCCCTACCTGATCATCGTAATCGACGAACTGGCCGATTTGATGATGGTGGACACCAACAACGTGGAAGAATCGATCACGCGGCTGGCGCAGATGGCGCGGGCGGTGGGCATCCACTTGATTCTGGCGACGCAGCGGCCCTCCGTAGACGTGATCACCGGGTTGATCAAGGCGAACTTCCCCGCACGCATTTCGTTCCGGGTGGCCAGCAAGGTGGATTCGCGCACGATTCTCGATTCGAACGGCTCGGAATCGCTGTTGGGGAGGGGCGACATGCTGTATCTGCCGGCGGGTTCGGCGCGGCTTCATCGCATTCACGGTCCGCTGGTGACGGAAGATGAGATCACCTCGGTGTGCGATTTCTGGCGCGAACAGGCGCAAGCGAAGTACCAGGAAGAGCTGCTTGCAGCGCCGAAGGATGCGGACGGCAAGACGGAAGCCGCGGGCGAAGGCGATGCTGAAGGCGGCGAGGATGTTGATGATGCTCTATACCAGGACGCCATTCGCGTCGTGTGCGACGCCGGCCGCGCTTCCACCTCCACGTTGCAGCGACGCTTGCGAATCGGCTACGGGCGCGCCGCGCGGCTGATCGACTTGATGGAGAAGGACGGGATCGTAGGGCCGCCCGATGGTACCAAGCCGCGCGAAGTTCTGAAAAACCGCAATTGGATGAAGGAATTCGACGAATCCTCGCAATGAATTAGGCAGCGTTTTCCGCCGAATTGACACAACCTCGCGGCACCCCTACAATTTCTAAATCACCTGTGCCGGGGTAGCTCATTGGTAGAGCGCCGCCCTGAAAAGGCGGGCGTAGCCAGTTCGATTCTGGCCCCCGGCACCATCCGTTCACTGTCTGCGCTACGCCTGCGATGGAACGCTTTCAGGTATGCCGCAGAACCTTCCGACACCGTTCGCAGAAGGAGACCTCCATGGCAAACGAAGGCAAAGACCAACCTGTACTAGGTCACATTGATACCTTAGTCAAAGAAGAAGAGCGCCTCTATTCTCAGTCTCAGCTTACAGATGATGATCGCGACCGCTTAGCCAAGATAAAGGTCGAACTGGACCAGTGTTGGGATTTGTTGCGGCAGCGCCGAGCCTTGCGAGAGTTTGGGCGGGATCCAGATGAGGCAAAGGTGCGCCCGGCAAAGATTGTTGAAAACTACGAGCAGTAGCCATGGCCCACGCTGGCGTTTAAGCAGCCAAGTCCACAAAGAACTTAGCTTGTGGCAGAATCTTGCATGCCGATCCCGCGGCACCACCGAACGTGGGCCTAATGGACTCCAATTGCCCTGCAGAGCTCGGGGCAGGGCCCTCTCGACCCCAAAGATAAGACCATAAGGTCCTCACCGGCTCCCTGTCCCAGGCCTGTCCTTTCGACCGTTGCTTTCTACTCTTTTTTCGACTATTACTCTGGCATACAGCGCGGTCCCTGAATCCTTCGTATCCGCGGAGTTGAGTCGCGTTGCGTCAGAAGGCCTCGATGAGGACTTGGACTCCGGCTTCCCGACGAACAGCACGGCAGGCAATTCTTAGGCCGCGGGCATAATCTACCTCGCCCTGTTTAGGGCCAAGTCTATTTTTGCGAAAGGACGCCCATGCCCCGCAAAATGGGATTGCCCCCCCTCTTACTAGGTGTCTTGGCGTTCGCGTGCAGTTCCCAGTTCGCGTATGCCCAAGGGATTGAATCAGGGCGCCATTCGCGCTCCCTCATCACCCAGAAAATCGACGAGAGCAATCGCGTCCCGCTTGCCGGTAACACTCGTCCGGAAGCAAGGGTTGGGAACGACCGTGGCGCAGTTGCAGACAGTTTTCCGATGGAGCACATGCTCCTGCAATTGAAGCGCCCCCCCGAACAAGAACAAGCGCTCCAGGAGTTCATTGACGAGCAGCAAACGGAAGGATCCCCAAACTTCCACCGGTGGATCACCTCGCAGGAATTTGGAGAACGATTCGGTTTAGCGAAGCAAGACCTCGATACGATTACGAACTGGCTGCAATCGCACGGTTTCAAGGTCAACGTGGTCTATCCCAGCGGCATGGTCATCGATTTCTCGGGAACCGCCGCCCAGGTACGCGCAGCCTTCCAAACGGAGATCCGCCACCTTGAAGTCAAGGGCGAGAAGCACTATGCCAACATCAGCGATCCTCGGATCCCCGCCGCGCTCGCGTCCGCAGTTTCCGGCGTCGTCTCTTTACACGACTTCCGTCCTCACGCGATGTACAAGATGCACCAGCCGAAGGCCCAGTACACATTTCCAGACGGTTTCGGCGGTAACAGCTATGCGGTCGTTCCTGCGGACCTGGCGACCATTTACAACCTGAACCCTCTATTTAGCGCGGGCTATTCGGGGCAGGGCCAGACGATTGTGGTCATCGAAGACACAAACGTGTTCAGCGCTTCTGACTGGAATACCTTTCGCTCAACACTGGGCCTTTCAGGCTACACCTCGGGTTCTTTTACAACCGTGCATCCAGCTCCTCCGAGCGGGGCTAACAACTGCACCTCCCCCGGCGTCATCGCTCCCAATGACGCGGAAGCGATTCTGGACGCGGAATGGGCCAGCGCCGCCGCGCCGAACGCGGCCATTGTGATGGCGACTTGCGCCGATACCGGCCCGACATTCGGCGGCCTGATCGCGGTACAAAACCTGATTAACGCCAGCAGCCAGCCTCCGGCCATCATGAGCATCAGCTATGGCCAGTGCGAGACGGTGAACGGCGCGGCTGCCAATGCCGCGTACAACTCGACGTATCAGCAGGCGGTTACTGAGGGCGTTTCTGTTTTCGTGGCTGCGGGTGATAGCGGCGCCGCCGGCTGCGACAATAGTGCTACAAATGCAACCAACGGCATCGGTGTCAACGCTTTCGCCTCTACCCCGTACAACGTGGCCGTAGGCGGCACGGACTTCAGCGACACTTATGCCGGCACCAACGCCACGTATTGGAATTCGAGCAACACGCCCACTTTTGGTTCCGCGATCTCTTACATCCCGGAAATTCCGTGGAACAACTCGTGCGCGGGCGCTCTGCTCTCGAATTACGAGGGTTATAGCCTGACGTATGGTTCGACCAGCCTGTGCAACGATCCCTCTATCGGGTCGCTTCTTCAGACCACCGTTGCCGGCGGTGGCGGCCCAAGCGCTTGTGCGACGGGGACTCCGTCTCCATCCAATAGCAGTATCGTGAGTGGAACCTGCCAAGGATGGCCCAAGCCATCGTGGCAATCTGTCTTCGGCAACCCAAACGACGGTGTGCGCGACACGCCGGACGTTTCGCTTTTCGCCGCTGACGGGCTCTGGAGCCACTTCTACGTTTTTTGCTGGTCTGACACGGCAAATGGAGGAGCCGCCTGCACTGGTGATCCGAGTGGCTGGTCCGGTGCCGGTGGTACATCTTTCGCGGCGCCTATCGTGGCCGGCATTCAGGCGCTAGTAAATCAGAAGGTGGGCGGGCCCCAGGGCAACCCCAATCCCGCCTACTACCAACTCGCCGCCAACGAATACGGCTCGAGCGGCAGCAGTTCTTGCAACTCGTCCAATGGCAGCAGCGTTGCCAGCAGTTGCATTTTTTACGACGTAACCCTCGGCGACATGGACGTGAACTGCGTTGGCAGCGCCAATTGCTACTTGGCCGACGGCTCAGTCGGCGTTCTTTCGACATCTAACAGCTCATTCAAGCCGGCATTCGGCACCACGCCCGGCTGGGACTTCGCCACGGGAATCGGCAGCGTCAATGCCGCTAACCTGGTGAACAATTGGCCTTCCTTCGCGCCGAATTTCTCCCTTGCGGCCTCGCCGGGCAGCCTGAGCATCCTGCAGGGAGCCAGCAGCACGAGCTCTATCACGATCTCTCCCCTAAACGGCTTTAGCGGCAACGTCAGCTTGTCGGCATCCGGTCTGCCGAGCGGCGTGACGGCCTCGTTCAACCCCGGCAGCACCTCTGGCACGAGCACACTCACGCTTACTTCAAGCGGCACAGCCGCCATCGGTACGGCTACGGTAACCGTTACGGGCTCGTCCGGCAGTTTGACGAACCAGACCAGCATAACCCTCACCGTGAACCCCATTGGGAACTACACGCTTTCCGCGTCGCCGAGCAACCTGAGCATTCTCCAGGGGACCAGCGGCACCAGCAGCATCACGGTCACTCCACAAAACGGCTTCAACGGCAACGTCAGCTTGTCGACATCCGGTCTGCCCAGCGGTGTGACCGCCTCCTTCAACCCGAATAGCACCACCGGCACCAGCACGTTGACACTGACGGCCAGCAGCACCGCGGCTACAGGAACAGTCACGGTAACCGTCACTGGCACCGCGGGCAACTTGTCGAATGCCACTACCCTTTCGCTCACCGTGACCGCTCCGCCGAACTACACACTTTCCGCATCGCCCAACAGTTTGACGATGACCCAGGGAGCCAGCGGCACCAGCACCATCACCGTCACTCCGCAAAACGGCTTCAGCGGCAACGTCAGCTTGTCGGCCTCCGGTCTGCCCAGCGGCGTGACGGCCTCGTTTAACCCCACTAGCACCACCGGCACCAGCACGTTGACACTGACGGCCAGCAGCACTGCGGCTACGGGGACGGTCACCGTAACCATCACCGGCATCTCCGGCAGCTTGGCGAATACCACCACTGTTTCTTTCACCGTGAACCCCGTGCCAGTTCCGAACTTTGTGCTTTCCGCATCGCCCAGCAGTTTGGCGGTGACCCAGGGGACCAGCGGCACCAGCACCATCACTGTCACTCCGCAAAATGGCTTCAGCGGCAACGTCAGCTTGTCGGCCTCCGGTCTGCCCAGCGGCGTGACTGCGTCGTTTAACCCCACTAGCACAACCAGCACCAGCACGTTGACGCTGACTGCCAGCACTACGGCGGCTCCCGTAACAGTCACCGTAACCATCACCGGTACCTCCGGCACCTTGACGAATTCCACCTCCGTTTTCCTCACCATCCAGGCCTTGGTGGTCACCACGCTTCCTTCCGTTTGGACCGACGGGGATATCGGCTCGACCGGCCTAGCCGGAAATGTGAGTTACGCCAGCGGCGTGTTCACGGTGAAGGGCGCGGGCGCGCAGATTTATGGCACGGCTGATGCTTTTCATTTCGTCTATCAACCGTTATCGGGAGACGGCACCATCACGGCGCGGCTGGTGAGCCTGCAGGGAGGTTCCGGGTATGTGGCCCCGGGGGTCATGATCCGCGAGACGCTGAATGCCGGAGCGGCGAATGCCACCACCGCCGAGTGGGCGGCCTACACTGAAGTGTCTTTTGGTGTTCGCGCCAGCACAGGAGCAAGCGCTTCCACTTCTGGCACCGTGAGTGGGACTTTGCCGATCTGGGTGAAGGTGACCAGGAGTGGGAACACCTTCAGCAGCTATAGCTCTGCGGACGGAGTCAATTGGGCACAACGCGGGATCAGCCAGACCATCACCATGGCGCAGAACGTGTTCGTGGGTATGGCGGTGAACAGCGGGAGCACCTCGGCACTGGCCACCGCGGTTTTTGACAACGTATCCGTCAGTTCGGCTTCCGCGCCGGCACCGGTGATTAGCAGCACATCGGCGACCACGGGATCCATCGGAAGTCCGGTAGTGCTATCGGGCACCGGGTTCGGCGCCTCCCAAGGGAACAGTGTGGTACTACTGAACGGGACGGCAGTGACCATCAACACCTGGAGCGCCACGTCCATCAGCATCACCATACCGGTGGGAGCGACCTCCGGGCCGTTAGTGGTGTCGGTAGCGCCGGGCATGAACGACAGCAACCCGGTGAACTTCACGGTGACGGCGCAGCCCTTGCCGACTTCCTGGCTGGATCAGGATGTGGGCTTGGTAGGGGTGGCGGGGAGCGCGAGTTATACCGGCGGGACATTCACAGTGAAGGGCGCGGGTGCGCAGATTTACGGCACCGCCGATGCTTTTCATTTCGTGTATCAACCGCTGTCGGGCGACGGCACACTCGTGGCACGGCTGGTTAGCGTGCAGGGAGGTTCCGTGTATGCGGCTCCGGGTGTCATGATCCGCGAGACGCTGAATGCCGCATCGACGAATGCCGAAACCGCCGAGTGGCCGGCCTACACGGAGATTTCTTTTGATGTGCGGGCCGCCACGGGAGCGAGCGCTTCCGCTTCCGGCACCCTGGGTGTGACTTTGCCATACTGGATGAAGGTGAACCGGAGTGGGAACACCTTCACCAGCTATACCTCTTCGGACGGCGTGAACTGGACGCAGCGCGGGACCAGCCAGACGATCACCATGGCGCCGAACGTGTACGTGGGCTT